>SAMEA104404106__coassemble_690_pt1 | contig 32084 bp, 22 predicted proteins | sample SAMEA104404106__metabat2_high_PE_050 | metagenome-assembled genome bin SAMEA104404106 (sample SAMEA104404106) | Balaenoptera acutorostrata | reverse complement strand
GCCAAGAAAATTTTGTGCTAAACGCCCAGCATTTAGAAAACCAATCAGGCAGTATTGGCACCCAAGGTGATTTCCAATTACAAGGGCAAACTTTAGAAAATACCCAAGGCACCTTACTAAGCGGGCAAGATTTTTCCCTCCATTTGAAAAAAAACCTTAACAATCAACAAGGCATTATTGCTGCCAAGAAAAATCTCAACATCCATTCCGGCGATCTGAATAATGATCAAGGTTTGATTCAATCTCAGCAAGATCTCCAAATAAATACTCATCAACAAACTTTAATCAATACGCATACCCAAAATAAAGGAATTATTGCGTTAGGAGAGTTAACGGTTAATAGTGGCAATTTAGAGAATCAACAAGGCGAAATTCAAGCAAAAGAAAATGTCACACTTAATACTGCAGAGTTGAATAATGATCAAGGTTTGATCCAATCACAGCAAGCACTTCATATCGATACTAATCAACAGGCTTTAATCAATACGCATACCCAAAATAAAGGGATTATCGCGTTAGGAGAGTTAACGGTTAATAGTGGCAATTTAGAGAATCAACAAGGCGAAATTCAAGCAAAAGAAAATGTCACGCTTAATACTGCAGAGTTGAATAATGATCAAGGCTTGATCCTATCTCAGCAAGATCTCAGTATTCAAAGCGGATCAATAAAAAATACCAATGGCCTTTTATTTGCGAATAAAAACAATGCGTTAAATATTGAGCAAGGCACCTTAAATAATCAACAACAAGGCAAAATTCAAGCCTTAGCCGACCTTCGTATTAATGCCAAAATGCTACAAAATCAAGGCGGATTTATTCAAGCGGCCCAAAATAGCACTTTAAATGTGGCGCAAATCAATAATCAAAAAGTGACAGAGCAAGGTTCCCTTATTGAATCGGGCAAAACGCTGACAATTCAAACGGAAAATTTAAATAATCAAGGGACGGTGGCCACAAATTCACAACTCTCACAAGGAATTATGGCTGAAAATTTAAGCTTAAGTACTTCAAAATTAAACAATAATCAAGGGGGCATGTATGTTCAAAAACAAGGCGATTTGAACATTAATGAAACCCTAAAAAATCAAAGCGGGGAAATATTAAGTTTAGAAAATTTGGCCATTAATGGTGTCGAGTCAAATATTGATAATTTAGAAGGCAAAATTCAAGCGGGAAAAACTCTCACAATTAACGCCAAAGCCTTGAGTATGAACGGGCATCTTGAGGCAAGTGATCTGACACTTAAGCTTAAAGAGGACATCCAAACAGAAAAAGATATTAATGCAAAAAATCGCTTGCTTATTGAAACCCAAGGCAATATTACGAATAGTAAAAAATTATCTGCTAATCAACAGCTTAGCTTGCAAGCAAAGGCCATTAAAAACGAGGAAAGCGGAAAAATTAGTAGTGCAGAAACCCAAATTTTGGCTTCTGAAAATGTCACAAACCGCGGATTAATTAATAGTTTTGCGGAGAATAATCAATCCAAAACCTTGGTTAAAGCAGCAAAAATCACCAACATTGGTTCGGGGCGTATTTATGGTGACTATGTGGCTTTAGGGGCGGAATCGATTGTTAACCAAGATGAAAAAATTGCGGATATTGAAAAGTCAGGCACAATTGCCGCAAGAAAACGTTTAGATTTAGCAGCAAAAACCATATTAAATAACACCACTATTTATAATAAAAATAAAAAAAATGGCTCAACCTTATATAGTGAAGGAAATATTATTTTTGGTCGCCAATTAAATTCAAATAATCAAGCTGAGGGAAATGCTCAATCATTAAAAAATAAAAGCAGTATTATTGAAGGGATTAATTCCGTGGTATTAAATATTGATGATGTTATTAATAGTAATGAACATTATTTGACGGAATTTACACTTTCTAGCAATAAAAAGGTTAATAAACACTATATTTTACCTGACGAAAACCACTCTGATAATGCACCTTATAATAATGGAAAATTACATTATATTAATACCAATAAACTTAAAAAAGTTTATTATAGTCGTTCAAGTAAATGGGTGGAAAATATTGATGCAAAAGAACCTATTATTATTACAGATATAAATCAAATAACACCGAATACAGTATTAGCATTACCAAATACTTTCACTTGTTCAGAGATTAATAATTTAAAAAATTGTACTTCTATAGAGGCTGGAATTTATAAAAAAGACAATCCTATATGGGATTATTTTCATATCACTCCACCTGAAAAAGAACAACCTGAAATGTCATTTTCAGATATTGAAAAATATTTAATAAAGTCAGGTATTAATATTGAAAATATTAATGATGATGAATTAAAGCAACTTGTTACTTATTTAAAAGAGCCTGAAGTTCCTGCTAAACCAATACCTCCGATAAAAGAAACAAATCAAACAGAGGAAGATTTTCAGCAACATTTAAAACAATACCAACATGATAAGGAAATATATGATAATGCAATTTATCTAAAAAATAATTTTGATAAATTACAGCAAACATTAGAATGGATAAATAAAGAAGGTAATAAATTTCAACAATTAAGTAAAAAAATTGAAACCCATAACAAATATATTTTTGGGAAAGAATATTATCGTTATTGGAATATTTGGGTTAATCAAGAATTAACTAAAGAACACAAGGTAAAAAATACCTTGCCTGGACAAATATTAGCGGGCAAAAATATTTCATATAATAGTAATCAATTAATAAATGATAAAAGTATTATTATTGCAGGGAATAAATTAAACCAAGTTGGGAAAGGTCATTTAGAAAATATCGATGATGAAAATGCTATTCGTCAGGATATTGAATTAGGTTTTAGAAATTGGTCTAAGTCACGCTGGAGAGGGGGTTTTAAACGTTATCATGAAAGAGTAAGTTATAGCTATGGTGCATTAAAACGTATTACAGAAAAGCATAAGGATATGAATATATTCCTAACCCAACAACATACCAACCCAATAAAACATAAAGATTACATTAATACTAAACAAACAAATAATATCACCACGCTAAATAATAATGTCCAACTTAATGAATTATCAGAATTTAATAAAAATAACAATATTCAGTTAAATAAAAATGAGCTAGCTCAAGATATTAAAAATAAAAATTTAGAAATTCGTACACTTAATATAAACTCAAATCTTCCAAGTCAAAGTTTATATATTATTCATTCGAATCCTGAAAGTCATTTTATTATTGAAACCGATCCTGATTTTACCAACCACAAAAAATGGTTGAGCAGTGATTATATGTTTAATGCTTTACGTTACGATCCAAATAATATCCAAAAACGTCTCGGCGATGGTTTTTATGAGCAAAAATTAATTAATGAACAAATTAATCAATTAACGGGCTATCGTTATTTAAAAGGTTATCACTCGAATGAAGAGCAATATAAAGCATTAATGAATAACGGCGTAACCTTTGCTCATCAATTTCATCTTAGCCCTGGCATTTCCCTAAGCAAGGCGCAAATGGCTCAACTCACATCAGATATTGTATGGTTAGAACCGGAAAATATTACCTTACCAAATGGGCAAATAGAAAAAGTATTAGTGCCGAAAGTTTATACTGTTGCTCGCAAGGATGATATTGCCGGCAATGGCACCTTAATTTCTGCTGAAAAATTCAACATCCATGCCGACAAAATAGTGAACCAAGGCACAATTGCGGGACGCGATTTTATTCAATTAAAAGCCAATAAACTGATGAACAGTGGGACGCTAACTGCCGGAAAATTAGGGGCAAAAATTAACGGCAATCTTGACAATATTGGCGGAATTATTGAGGCAAATAATACATTATTACTAAATATAAATGGTGATTTAAATCATCGTTCAACCACTCAAACAACTCATGTTAATTTAGCGGATTTTCAACGTACCGAAACAAATCTTGACCGTAAAGCGATGCTTTATGTGAAAGGTGAAAATGGTCAGTTACAAATAAATGCGAATAATATCAACATCATAGGTGCAGATATTATTCAAGAAGGCCAAGGCAAAACTTCTCTCTCCGCAAAAAACAATCTTAACCTCACGGCTTTAGAAACCGGTTTTGATGAAAAAATGGGACAAGGCAACCATTACCGTAATGAAAAAATACAAGATGTGGTGGTAAGCCATATTAAAACCAAGGGTGATACGCTTTTAAAAGCAAATAGCATCACTTCAGAAGGCGCGGAGATAACATCCAATTCAACATTAACCGCCATTGCTAAACAGGATTTAGCACTAAATGGTGCAACAAAAACCTCAGATTTTGAGGAATTCCATCACACTAAACATAGCGGCACATTTAGCTCATCCACCCATACGACTTTTGATAAAAAAGAGAAAAACCTCAAAAAAGGTACCGAACTTAGCGGCAATCACATTACTTTAATCGCCGGCAATAATATCAAAGCCAAAGGCGTCCAAATTATTGCCGATAACAACATCAATATCACAGCCCAAAATAATGTCGATATTCAAGCGGACACTCAACACTTTAAAGATGAACATTTTGAGAAAAAAACTAAATCAGGCTTATTCTCTGGTGGTGGTTTGGGGATTACGATTGGGAAAAAATCAGAATCTCATCATCTTGATAGCCAAGGTTGGACCCAAAGTGACGCCCGTTCAACAGTGGGGAGTTTAAATGGTGATATCAATATTCAAGCCGGCAAAAATGCCCACGTTTTAGGCACAGATTTAATTGCACAACAAGATAAAACAATTAATGTGCAAGGAAAAGCCCTTCAGGTGGAGGCTGGCACGGATGTAATTGAAACCAATGAAAAACACGAGTTTAAACAAAGCGGTTTAACCATTGCCCTATCAACGCCGGTGACGGATTTGGCAATGAAAGCTCAACAAAGTATTAAAAGAAGCAAAGAAGTTAAAAATGACAAACTAAAAGCTCTGTATCAGATGAAAGCTGCTCAAGAGCTGGCAATGGCGGCGGAAAATGTTAAAAGTGTAACGGATACGCTTTCAAATATATCTGATGCTAAACTTGATGAAACCGGCAAAGCAGCTCAAAACCCAAGTGTAAAAATCTCAATTAGTGTGGGGTCTAGCAAATCACAACAAGAAAGCCACAGCAGAACTATCACTCATCAAGGTAGTGAATTAACGGCTGGAAATGTTCATCTTAAAACCACAGAAGGAAATATTGATGTCGCCGGCTCAACACTTCAAGCCAATAAACTGATTTTAGATTCCGCTAAAAATATCCATTTAGCATCCACTCAAGATACAACAGAAAACCATTCAAGCAATAAAAATAGCGGTTGGAGTGCAGGGGTATTTGTTGGTTACAATGGCGATAGTTATGGTTTTGGTGTAGAAGCCAGTGGGCAAAAAGGAAAAGGCAAGGAAAACAGCACTACCCTCGCCCACAATAATACCCAGTTAAATGGTAAAAATGTGGTTATTGCCTCTCAACAAGACACCAACCTTAAAGGTGCTAATATTAATGCCGAAAAACTTCAGGCAAATATCCACGGCAATTTAACCATTGAAAGTCAACAAGATATAACCCAATACCACAGCAAGCAAACCCAAGCCGGTGCCAGTGCCTCCTTTACTTATGGTTCCGGTGGCGGTGGTTCCGTTAACTTGAGTAAAAACAACGCCAAAGTTAACCAAGCCCAAGTGGAACAACAAAGTGGCATCAGTGTTGGCAAAGGGGGAATGGATGTTGTCGTTGGCAATAATACCCACCTAAAAGGTGGCGTAATCCAAAGCCAAGCAGAACAAGATAAAAACCACTTTACAACTAATACCTTAACCACAGAAAATATCGAAAACCACAGTGAGATTAAAGTTGAAAGCATCAGTGCTGGTATTTCAAGCAACATGGCTCAAACAGGCCTATCCGCCGTCGGCACCCTTGCCAGCGCCTTAGGCAATAAAAATGAAAGCAACAGCACTACAACGCAAAGTGCAATTGGTGACAATATTAATTTAGATGTTAAACAAGGCACACCAAAAGCACTTTCACGCGATATCACCAACACCAACCAAAAAGTCACCGCTTATGATTTGGAGGAAGTGAGAGAACAGCAAGAAATGGCTAATGTAATTGGTGAAATCGCACAAAATAGCATCACCATGGCCTTAAAACCAAAGCTTGATAAAGCGGAGCAACAAAAGGCAGAGGCAGAGAAAATCTTAAAATCTGACCCAACCAATGCTCAAGCTCAACAAATATTAAGCCAAGCAAATCAAACAATTAATCACTATGGAAAAGGTGGAGATGTACAAATGGCAATCCGAGCAGTAACAGGCGTGCTTCAAGGCTTAGCGACGGAAAATACCGCAGGTGCAATTGTCGGCGGTTTATCCCCTTACGCCAATAAATTTATTAAAGAGCAAACTGGAGATAACCAAACTGCCAACCTTATGGCTCACGCAATGCTAGGTGCTATTGAAGCAAAAGCCACAGGAAACAACGCCCTTGCCGGAGCAACTGGGGCTGTTGGTAGTGAAATAACCGCAAAACTTATCACCGAAAAACTCTACAATAAACCCGTAAGTGAACTAACGGAAAAGGAAAAAGAAACCGTTTCAACTCTTAGTCAAATAGTCGGCGGTTTAGCTGGCGGAGCGGTTGGTGATAGCACTCAAAACGGTGTTGTTGCGGCAGAGATTGGAGAACGGGCGGTTGAGAATAACCACTTATTCTACTTAAAAAATGGACTTATTGTTGGACGAGATGAAATAAATAATGGAGTACTTGTTGAAATTTCAACAAATGAAGCTAGAGGTCAAATAATAAAAAAATTAAACCTTTTAAAGAAAGAAAAAAATGGAATTCCATTATCTTTAGATGAAATATCAGAGATTGAAGAGAATGTTCTTATTTATGATGAAAAAGAAGCCCAAAAATTAATCTCAACTAGGAATAACAATCAAATTTTAGATGTAAGAAATAATCCGCAAGATCGTGATACGGCAGAAAAAATATTTGGTTTAAATACACTTATATCTAAAAATACTAGTATCGTTTACCAAAATGGTGTTTTGAATACGTGGGAAGAAGCACAACAAACAGCAAAAGACATCTCTCAACAGTTTAAGCTAAATGTTGGCATTATTAATAATGAAACAAAAGGTGTTTTTAGTGATGTTTGGGAAATGCAATACAAAAGACCAAATGTAAAAGATATTTTAACATTGGAGACTTATCGTAAACTCAATAAATTAGGAAATAAGGTATTAGTGGTTACCCATAGTAGAGGTAATGATGATTTTCAAGATACTGCAAAAGCAAATTTTTATGGTGAAAAATTTAATAATTTAAGTAATTTATCTGTTGGTAGTCCTATTTATACTGATTATATGAAGAAATCATCTCAAAATATGGGGATGAGTTATTTAGGGCAAGTTAATGATGGTAGAGATCCTGTCGGTTTACTTTCATTAAATATTAATCCTAGTAGATGGTTTAAATTTATAATTATGAATCCACAAAAAACTATTTCAACTGGGAGTTATTATTGGGAACATCCATTTAATGAATATTTAAAAGAGCCAGAGTTAAATAAAAAAATAGAAACATTTATAGAGGGTAAATAATTATGCAAGAAATAAAAGGTACATTAAATAAATTAAGTATAAGTATTGTTGAACAATATTTAAGAAATGTAAGATGGTTTTATTTATTATTATTTTTTTTGATGGGGACTGGAGCAGCATATGGGATTTTGTTTTTTTTATTTTTAGAGAAGGTTCCAGAGCAGTATATTATCTTTATTTGGTCTTTTTTATTTATTTTTTATAGCTTTTTAATAATATTATTTCAATATGTAACTCGTTCTTTTATAAAAAGATTCATAATATTGTCACAAATAGCAATTATTGTTTATACTTGTTTTTTAATGGGGAAATTAGATGTTGAGGTATTGATTTTAAGTTTTGCGACTTTAGTACTTCCTGGTATATGTTTATATTTTATATTATTTCAGTTTGTGTCTTGTAGTTTAATTGTTATAAGAGGGTTGTTGGATTTTAAAATAATAAAAAATAATATATTTATTTTTTCACATGGTTTTTTTTATATGATGATGGTTATAACATTGTTTTTTTTAGGCATTAAATATAATTTATTTATAGCTCTTATCTTTATGATAAGTTTTTTAAGTCAAGTTTTTATTTATTTTTATATTTGGTTTAAAAAGGATTTTAAAATAAAAAGTTAAGGAAAGTAAAAGTGATAAATAAAATAAATTCTATTGATATTAGAAAAATTTACCGATATTTCTTTATTTTATTGATAATAGGAGGAATAATCTTTGGATTTATTTCCTTTTTTATGCTTGTTGATAATGTACTTTATAAAAATAGTATTTATCCTTATATAATTTTAAAGTTAATATCAATGATTTTTTTTATAGTACCAATAGTGTTTTGTCTAGTAATTATTTTTAAATTTATTTTAGTTCCCAAAAAAAATATGTTAATTATTATTATATCTTCAATTTTTTATATGTTATTTATTTTTGATTTTTTTATTATTGGTCATAGGGAAGCTGTATCTTTTTATGGTTTAACATTCAGTATTCTATTCTATATATTAGAGCTGTTTATAAACGATAAGAATAACTAAATGAAATAAAGGATAAATCAAACTGATATTGTACCACTTGCAGGTTTTAGACCTAATGAGACAACTCATGAATCTAGTTATTTTATTGTCCTGTCCGCACTATCGACAGCTCTTTGCTTAGCTATAACTGGGTGAATTTTGATCTGCCATTGCCTGTATTTATTATTTTGATAGTAAATATAAATAAAATTAAAAAATAACTGAAAGTACAATAACCTATTAATATAACGGATTTATCATTGATGATTTTATTTGTATTATTAAGATAATCAAAATGTTCTTTTATAAAGTAATCAACTCAAGATACAACAGAAAACCACTCAAGCAATAAAAATAGCGGTTGGAGTGCAGGGGTATTTGTTGGTTACAATGGCGATAGTTATGGTTTTGGTGTAGAAGCCAGTGGGCAAAAAGGAAAAGGCAAGGAAAACAGCACTACCCTCGCCCACAATAATACCCAGTTAAATGGTAAAAATGTGGTTATTGCCTCTCAACAAGACACCAACCTTAAAGGTGCTAATATTAATGCCGAAAAACTTCAGGCAAATATCCACGGCAATTTAACCATTGAAAGTCAACAAGATATAACCCAATACCACAGCAAGCAAACCCAAGCCGGTGCCAGTGCCTCCTTTACTTATGGTTCCGGTGGCGGTGGTTCCGTTAACTTGAGTAAAAACAACGCCAAAGTTAACCAAGCCCAAGTGGAACAACAAAGTGGCATCAGTGTTGGCAAAGGGGGAATGGATGTTGTCGTTGGCAATAATACCCACCTAAAAGGTGGCGTAATCCAAAGCCAAGCAGAACAAGATAAAAACCACTTTACAACTAATACCTTAACCACAGAAAATATCGAAAACCACAGTGAGATTAAAGTTGAAAGCATCAGTGCTGGTATTTCAAGCAACATGGCTCAAACAGGCCTATCCGCCGTCGGCACCCTTGCCAGCGCCTTAGGCAATAAAAATGAAAGCAACAGCACTACAACGCAAAGTGCAATTGGTGACAATATTAATTTAGATGTTAAACAAGGCACACCAAAAGCACTTTCACGCGATATCACCAACACCAACCAAAAAGTCACCGCTTATGATTTGGAGGAAGTGAGAGAACAGCAAGAGCTAGTTCAAGTTATGGGCAAAGTCGGCTCAAGAGCCATTGGTGACCTATCTAAAAAAATGGGCTGGGAAGATGGCAGCCCGCAAAAACTAGCCTTACACGGATTTTTAGGGACATTAACGGCTAAAGCCGGCGGTGGCAATGTTCTGGCTGGATTAACAACTGGGGCATTAAATGAATATGTTGGAACAGAGCTTCAAAATTATTTAGCCGAAAATACTCAATTAAAACCAGAAGAACGTAAAGCCTTGCAACAATTTGCCGCTGTTGGTTTAGGGGCGGCAATAGGCGCAACTGCCGGTTCCAATAACACCTTTATCAACAGCCAAGTGGCATTAAATGCTGAGAAGTTTAATCGAGAATTACACGAAAGTGAAAAGCTAAGAATTAAAGAATTAGCCAAAGGAGATAAAGAAAAAGAGAAGCGTTTAACAATAGCCGCTTGTGCAATGGTGCATTGTTCTGCACAAATTCCAAAAGATAATCCAAATTATATAAAAGTGAAAGAAATGGAGGAAATGGGTAATACAAATGAATTTAAAACTGAACGTGAACAGTTAGAGGGTCAATTGTATAGTATCGGCAGAGGGCCTCTTATTGCGGGTGGTTTTGAGGAAAAAGAAAAGTTATTTGTATATGATTCTGTGGATAAAATAAAAGATAAAGCCAATCAAAATTATCAAATTGGTGATAGAGTTGTTGGTCTTGTTCAAGGTGTCGGTGGTGCTGGAGCAATGGCTACAGGAACAGCAATGTGTGAAACTGGAGTCGGTTGTACACTGGGTGCAGGAGCATTTATGTATGGAGCTGATAATTTAACAACAGGAGTGAAACAATTAGTTACTGGTAAAAAAGGATACACACTTGGAGCAGAGGCATTAAGTCGTATAACGGGTATAGATAAAGATACCGCAGATTTAATTTACTCACTCCCATCATTAGGAAGTGGTGCAAAAGTTGGTTTATCAGTAGGAACATCTACAGGAAAATCGTTAGTTTCTGGTATAAAACAATTTGGTTCAGAATTGAAATATGTTGGAAAGGAAATTGGTGTTGATGTTAAAGCTGGGGCTAGTGTTGTTAATGATATAGCTCAAAAAGGATATGTTAAGCATATTCAAAATGGAGATTATCTAACTAAGGTGACTAATATAACTAATGGTTATCTTAATAAAACTACGAAAATGATGGCAGAACAGCCTAAGAAAATTATAGCAATAAATGCTGTAGCTTCTGGCGGAATTGAGTTTTCATCTGAAGCTTCTGATTACATTGTTGGTAATAAAGAAGTAACAAAAGATAATTTAGTAAGATCTACTACTAAAATTATAAATTCTACTGGGACAGCTTCTGTTACTACTGGGCTACCTTTTGTATCTTCAATAGTTACAAATATGGCTATTAATAAAGTTACAGAGGGAGATTATAAAGTTAAAGAAACAACTCAAAAAAATCTAATAGGTGAGGGAGTTAATAATTATTTACCTAATAATAAATATACCCCTGTATTAAGAGAGTTGATTATTAAAGGAACAGATATATTACTTGATTATACTGAGGATAATAAAAATGAGAAAAAATGATTTACTTATTATAATTAAAATGTCTTGCTTAATGACATTTGGAATATATTTGATTTTTTTATCTAAGGTTGGATTTGATTTTAGGTTATTACAGAAAGGGTTATTACACTTTTTTGGTATTTATCTGTTTTCTCTTATTGGATGTGCTTTTGTTTATTTTATCAGTAAATATAATAAATAAATAAATCAAATGCAGAAGTAACAATCCGAGCAGTCGCAGGCGTGCTTCAAGGCTTAGCGACGGAAAATACTAATGGTGCAATTGTCGGCGGTTTATCCCCTTACGCCAATAAATTTATTAAAGAGCAAACTGGAGATAACCAAACTGCCAACCTTATGGCTCACGCAATGCTAGGTGCTATTGAAGCAAAAGCCACAGGAAACAACGCCCTTGCCGGAGCAACTGGGGCTGTTGGTAGTGAAATAACCGCAAAACTTATCACCGAAAAACTCTACAATAAACCCGTAAGTGAACTAACGGAAAAGGAAAAAGAAACCGTTTCAACTCTTAGTCAAATAGCCGGCGGTTTAGCTGGCGGAGCGGTTGGTGATAGCACTCAAAACGGTGTTGTTGCAGCAGAAATTGGGGAACGGGCGGTTGAGAATAATCTTTTATCTAATGATGAATCGAATAAACTTTTTAATATCTCAGAGAAATTCGATAAAAAAGGTGGATTATTAAAGCAAGATCGAGAATATATTAATGCTTTGTTATTAAAAGATAAATTAATTAATCGTTTACTTAAAAAATATCAGGAAAATCCAAATAACCTTTCCGATCAAGAAAAATATTATCTAGATACACAATTAAAAAATATTGCTTCAGCTGATCAAATTAGTGTTGATCAACTTTATAAATGGAATTTTAATTCAACGATAAATTGGACAAATCCAGCATTAATACATTATTTAGGTCAAATGGAGCAATATGAACAGGATCCAATAACTCATATTGCAAAAGGTGTTGGAGATGGATTATTCCTTGTTGGCACTCCTGAAATATCGGTTGTAAAAGGTATTAATGCAACAACAAATGTTATAAAAAAAGGTATTAATCTTGCTAAAAAATATCCAAAGTTAACGGAAACCGTTATAACAGGAAGTATAGATACCGGTTACGATATTTATAATGGAGAATTTAGCCCTGAAAAAATGACTTTTAATTATATTATGGGTGGCGTTATGGTTGGTAAATCACTAAGTCAGAGATTATCAATAGGAGCCAGTTCAACTTTAATCTTGTCAGGAAATGATAAGGATAAGTCAGATAAAGAGATTTTGGCAGATGTTGGTAGAAATACATTAAGCATATTAGGTGGATATCCATTTGGTAAAGTATTGGATAAAACTAAATTACCAACACCTGTTAAGCAAACTATTTCAGAGTTTAGTGAAAACTATTTTGAAAATAAAATAAATGATGTAATCCGTTTAAATAAGGATAAATAAACTATGAAATCAAGATCAAATTGGTATTTTTTAGTAGCATTTATTTATGGAGTTATTTTCCTTTTTGTTAGTGAAACTTTTATACTTTTTATTATTTTCTTAGATGACAGTTCCTTTTCTACTATGGAATATTTAAAAAAGAATTATCTGAGTAATTTATGGTGGTCTATAAAAGGTTCATTATTCGCATTAGGAATATATGTGTTGACAGCAATATTAATACCAGCTGATAAAAATAAAAAAGGAAATAAAAAATAATAAATTTTTGGGTAGTATTTCAATATAATGTCATTCATTACAATATAGGAAAAATCAATTAATAAGGCCACAATGAATCAAGCATTGTGGCCTGTTTGTTTTAATCGCTTATTTATGCGGTAAGGCTTTTTGCACTGTTTCGTAGATGTGAGGCAAAATTTGGCCTATTAAATTTAGCTGTTGTAACGGTAGGCTAAATTGTAATTTATCCTGCTGTTGCTCTTGATTAAAGCGTTTTAATGCTTCTTGAATTGGTTGATAAGCTTGCTCAAAATCCTGTTGAGTCATAACATCAATACTTTCTAAAATTTTAATCATTTTCTTGGCAATAGGATAAAATTCTGAAAGAAAATCAACACTTTGTGAAACGGTTAAAAGATTATCACGGTAAGCACCTAATGCGGAAATATAACTTAATAATGAGTAATTAAGTTTTAAAAATTCAAAACCTTCTTGTAATTGGCTTTTGTATTTTGTTGGGTCACTATTCATTAGTGACAACATTCCACTTAAAGTACTCGCATCTTCTTGAGCTCTACGGCGGGAGATTCGATAAGTTAATGGATTACAGCAACCAAATTGTAGTTGGCTAATAATACAGAGTAAATATTTTGCATTTGCTTTAATGGATAATGGAATAATTTTATCAAGTTTTAAATATTTCCAATCTGGCCATAAGTAAGAACTGGCAACACCTGCAATAAAGGTACCAATTAAGGTATCAGACATTCGAGAGAACATAGCATCCGCTACATTAAATCCCATAACATTAAAGCTGAGCAATACCTGTACTGTAATAAAATAAGTGGCATAACTGTAGTTATTATTTTTAAAGAAGAAAAATAAACTACTGGTAAGAACGATGAGGCCTAATTCTAATGGTAATGTTGGTTGAATATAAGGTAATAAACCAATAGAAAGCACCCCAAGAAGACTACCGATAATACGCTGTTTTAAACGGACTTTGGTGGTGTAATTGTTTGGTTGGCAAACTAAAATTGCCGTTAATAAAATCCAGTAGCCTAGCGGGAGCTTTAAGGATTCCACAATAATACAGCAAATAAATACTACAATAGAGAGGCGTACGGCGTGGCGAAAACGTGGTGAATTAATGGTGAAATTACTTTTTATTACCGACCACATATTTTTTAGGCCAGTAATTTGTTCTGTATGTATTTGAGCTACATCAGTACGAGCTTGAACATTATCAATATGGCGTAACTGCCAATCCACTGCTTGTAAATTATCGATTAAGCCTTTGATAGATAATGTTATTTGTGGAGATATTTTTCCGGTATTAGTGAAAAAATCTAAAGATTGAGATAAACCTTTTATCGCACGATCAAGACGTGGATTATAAGTATAAGGTTTATTTTGTTGTAAGCTAATGGCTAGATCTCGACAAGCTTGACCCTGTAACTCAAATAAACGCTGAATTCTAAAAAGAAGATCTGAATGTTTTAAATTATGTGCAATTTGGTGATAATTAAAAAAGTCAGAGCTAATTCTTTCATGGATATCTTGAGCGGCAAAATAATATTTCATCATACGATTAATATGAGTGCGTCGGTGCTGTCCTCTTAAACGATAAAAAAGGGCACTGCGGCATACATTGAAGGCATTAATCACTTTGGCATTTTTTTCAGCTAAAGGTAATTGTTGGTGCTCTCTTTGTTCAATATCATCAGGATCAAAAGATAAAGCTTTTACTTCTAAATATTGCGCAAGGGCTAAAAAGGCATTGGCAATATTTTCTTGCATTGGGCGGTTAGGGAAAAGTAGGTAAACAAAAAGAGAGCAGAGGCTATATAAAATGGTTCCCGTTAAAATTAAGAGTGGATTGACAAACCAAGGGGTGCCCGGAATATTACTTAAAGTGGTATAAAGGGCGATAAGCAAAGTCCCAAAAGCCACCGTATTAAAGCGTGCGCCAATAGCACCAACCATTGTGACGACAAAGGTCATAATGGTGAGTAGTAGGGTAAATTCAACACTTTTCCCAATGGTTAATTCAACGGCAACAGATGAAATGGAAAAGGTGAGTAAGGTATAAAATAAATTTTTTAAACGACCACTAAAGCGATTATCTAAATCAACTAATCCGCCAGCAATAATCCCTAAAATTAACGGCATAGCTTGTGGTGAAACACCGAAGGACCAAATACCAAGGGCGGCCACATTTACGGCAAGAAAAATAGGAAGCGTGGAAATAACAGAAGCGTTAAACCAAGAATGTATTTTACTTTTCACTGGTTATCCTTTGAATTTTTATAATAAAGATGAGGCTGATATTTTAGACCTTAATAAGAAAAAATTCACTTATTTCTTATACTTATTTTTAAATTTTAAACAAAAAAAACGCCGTTTAAACGGCGTTTAAAAACTATTTAAAAGGGAATTTATACAGATTCTTGCATAAATTCTTCCGCTTTATTTACCATCTCTTTGGAGCCAATAAATAATGGCACACGTTCGTGTAATTCAGTTGGTTGAATATCTAAAATACGTGTATAGCCGTCAGTGGCTTTACCACCTGCTTGTTCTGCTAAAAATGCCATTGGATTACCTTCATATAATAAACGAAGTTTACCATTTGGATAATTCGTCGCACTTGGATAAATGTAAATGCCACCTTTTAACATATTACGATGGAAGTCAGAAACTAATGAACCAATATAGCGAGAGGCATAAGGGCGGTGAGTTTCGGTATCTACTTCTTGGCAATATTTAATATATTTTTTAACGCCTTGTGGGAATTTTAAATATTGGCCTTCGTTTATAGAATAAATACGGCCATCTTGTGGAATTTGAAGATTTTCATGGGATAAACAGAAAACGCCAAGAGAAGGATCATAAGTAAAACCATTCACACCATTACCTGTGGTATAAACTAGCATTGTTGATGAACCATAAACAATATAACCGGCAGCCACTTGACGATGACCTGGTTGTAAAAAATCTTCTAAGGTAACTGGGGTGCCAACAGGGGAAATTCGGCGGTAAATAGAAAAGATAGTACCAACAGCAACGTTAACATCAATATTGGAAGAGCCATCTAGGGGATCCGTTAAAATTACGTATTTTGCATTGCGACCTCGTTCAGTATCGAAAATTACAATATTTTCTTCTTCTTCAGAGGCAAAGCCCGCCACTTCTTCACGTGAAATAAGGGCTTGTTTCATAGTGTTATGTGCGAATAAATCCAATTTCATTTGAGCTTCACCTTGCACATTTTCAACACCAGAACCACCAATAATATTATTAGTTAAGCCAGCTCGATTAATATCACGATGGATTATTTTAGCCACTAAGCGAATAGAAGATAAAATTCCAGATAACTCACCTTTTGCATTTGGATATTCTGCTTGTTTTTCAACAATAAACTGCCCTAACGTTTTCATTATGTTACTCCTTGTCATTAATGATTTTACACCTATATTAAGTTGCTTTATTATAGCGGAAGAATGCATTGCAATGGAAAAGATTTTCCACAATGTGATCTTCAACACACTTTCATTTAAAGATTTTATAGGCAGAAAAAATGACAACAAAACATCTTCATATTTTGGGCATTTGTGGGACATTTATGGGTGGTTTAGCTATTTTAGCGAAACAAATGGGCTATAAGGTAACGGGCTCTGATATTAATGTATATCCGCCGATGAGTGATTTTCTTGCTCAAAATGATATTGAGATAACGCCGCATTTTGAAGTTTCCCAGCTTCAACCGGCACCAGATTTAGTCATTATTGGTAATGCAATGAAACGTGGCAATCCCTGTGTAGAGTATGTATTAGAGCATTCATTACCTTATACTTCGGGGCCACAATGGTTGCATGACCATTTATTAAAAGATCGTTGGGTACTGGCAGTTTCAGGCACTCACGGTAAAACCACAACCACAGGAATGTTAAGCTGGATACTCGATCAAAACGGATTAGAGCCCGGCTTTTTAGTGGGTGGCATTTCTGGTAACTTCGGTGTTTCTGCACGTTTAGGTAAGAGCAAATTTTTTGTTATTGAAGCAGATGAATATGACACTGCTTTTTTTGATAAACGTTCTAAATTTGTGCATTACAATCCAAAAACTTTAATTATCAATAATATTGGTTTTGATCACGCGGATATTTTTGATGATATTCACGCCATTCAGCGCCAGTTCCATCATATGATTCGCATTGTGCCAAATAATGGTTGTATTTTTTCTTTTGCGGAAGAAAAAACGGTACAAGAAACCTTAGAAATGGGCTGCTGGTCACAAACGCAATTTTTAGGTAAAAACCAAGAATGGTATGCAGAACGCTTACAAAATGATTGCACACATTTTGAGGTTTTCCATCATGGTAAAAAAGCCGGTGAAGTAAAATGGGAAATTGTAGGCGAACACAATATGCACAATGCTTTAATGGCGATTGCTGCGGCCCATCATGCTGGAGTTAAAATTGAAGATGCTTGTCGAGCTTTAGGCGGATTTGTTAATGTTAAACGCCGTTTAGAAGTGAAGGGGCAAGTAAAGGGAATGACGGTTTATGATGATTTTGCCCATCACCCAGCAGAAATTTTAGCCACCTTAACCGCCTTACGTGATAAAGTTGGTGGGGGCGTACGAGTATTGGCAGTGCTAGAGCCACGTTCGAATACGATGAAAATGGGGGTGCATAAAGATGAATTAGCACCGGCATTGGCCCGTGCGGATCACGTCTTTTTATTACAACCTGAAAATATTCCTTGGGATGTGGTGGAAATTGCCCGTCAATGTGTTCAACCAGCATCGTGGACCAGTGATTTAGATAATTTAGTGAATTTAATTGCGAAAGAAGCTAAGCCAACAGATCATATTTTGATTATGTCAAACGGCAGTTTTGGTGGCATTCATCAGAAATTATTAGATCGTTTAAGCCAAGAAAATTAAATCGCGAACGAGTAACAATATTGTTAACAGTACAGCAAAAAATAACCCAAAAGCATTTTTTACTTTTGGGTTTTTTGTATATGTTATTAATGTTTAGCTTAATCTTGAGCTGGAATGGTTTCTTCCATGACTAAAGAAACTAAACGACAATTTGTCGGTACCGTTGTTAATGTATCGTTAATTACCGTAATAAAATTGTTCTCATCTAAAAGATATAAAGGCACAAAATTGTTATCCTGTTTATATTGCTCAAAGGTATAATTTTCCGTTAAATTTGTCACTTTAATGCGGGCATTTTTAGATAACATACTGGAAAGCTTACCGAAAGTAACATCAGGGTTAAATAACCAGTTAGATTGATAAGTATCTTGTTTAGCAATTCTTTCGTGGGTGCTTTTATTTTTATTAAAGCGTAATCTAAAAATATTTTTACATTTAAAGTCGTGGCGATAATGGACCTCTGAAAGTGAATTAATTTCATTATCCATACTCATCACAAATAAATAGCCCATTCCAATTAAGTCTAAATGATTATCTGCGTGAGTTGATATTGGGCTACCGTAATATGTTCGCAAGCCTAACATTCTGGCTTTAGAAATATCATCATAACGACTTGATGCCACTAAGACATCAATATCCAAATCTTTTAAGGAATTTGCAATAGCTAAAGCGACAGGGTTAGCACCCACAATTAATACGCCATTATCAGCGACTTTACAAACGCCTAAAAGTTTAGCAACAGGTTTCGCCCCAAGGCCTTGAATAAGTACGGTACCAATAATCATTGTAAACACAAGAGGAACCAATAACTCTACTCCGGGAATACCAGAATCCTGTAATTTAATCGCAAATAAAGAAGAAATGGCTGCCGCTACAATCCCGCGAGGCCCAATCCAACTAATCATTAATTTTTCAGTAGTTTTTAAATTTGAACCAATAGCCGAAACCCAAACGGCTAAAGGACGTGCCACAAACATTGCAATAAATAATAAAGCAATACCAGCAGAACCGACTTGCAGCAAATGATTTAAGTTCATACGGGCAGCAAGCACAATAAATAACACTGAAATTAATAGTACCGTTAAAGATTCTTTAAATTCTAAAATATGATCTTTCGGAAACCCTTTCCAGTTCGCCAGCAACACCCCAAGAATAGTAACCGTTAATAAACCAGATTCATGGGCAAAATGATTGGATATGGTAAATATCATTAAAATATAAGCAAGTACAAAAACATTGCGTAAATATTCGGGTACTAAATGGCGTTTTATCAGTTTTGCCAAGATCCAAGCTCCCACAAAACCTAATGGTGTCGCCACAGCAAAAATTTTTGCAAAGGTACCGAGTTCGCTCGATGTCCCGCCTGAAATAATGTATTCATACACTAATACCACCGCAATGGCGCCAATAGGATCAATAATAATACCTTCCCATTTTAAAATATTGGCAATATTTTTAGTTGGATGAACAGATCTCAAAATTGGAGCAATAACTGTTGGCCCAGTGACACAGACTAAGGCACCAAAAAGTAGTGCAATGCGACAATCCATATCAAATAAATAGTAAGAAGCAAAAGACATCACAATAATAGTAATCAGCATCCCAACGGATACCATCATTTGTACCATCCGGCTATTGTGTTTAATTTCTTCTAATTCTAAGGTTAAGGCACCTTCAAATAGAATCACCGCCACCCCTAAAGAAATTAATGGAAAGAGCAAATCTCCTAATACTTCATCAGGATTAAATAATTGAAAAACCGGGCCAATTAAGATCCCAATTAATAAAAGATATAAAATAGATGGTTGCTTTAAGTACCACGCCAGCCATTGTGCCAAGATACCTAAACCCACTATAGCTGCAAGCAATAATGCGGTGTCCATAAACGACTTCCCCCTAAAGTAAAATGACGGAATTGTATAGTATTATTGAAATTGAGTAAAGATAGGGGGAATTAAATATAAACCAATGTTGAATACCATTTTTTAAAAATAATTTAGAAAATAATTGTTATTTTGGAAAAGGATTAAAATAGGAATGTTGGCGTTATTGTTGTTGGTTTTCTAGGAAAGAATCACCTTAACGAATATTCGCTAAATTTAACCGCAGAACAGGGTGGCTTTTTATTAAATTACGCCATAAAAAAAGCCATACAGTAAGTATGGCCTTAGTGACTCGATTTTCTATTAATGGTGCCTAGGGTCGGACTCGAACCGACACGGTTATTCACCGGCGGATTTTGAATCCGCTGCGTCTACCAATTTCGCCACCAAGGCATAATTAATAGAAAATCTCAATGGGGTGTATTATACGATGTTCCTTTTTGCTTGCAAGAAATAATTTAGAAATTAAAAACGTTTGAATTAAAAAGCAACAATATGCCTAAAGAAATGCCGTTAATTTCTCTTTAAAAAATTAACGGCAGAAAGTGAAAATATAAAATTAAACTTTACGATGGAGTAGCCACCAAATAATACTAATAAAGAAAATGCTTGGCATTAAGGCGCCTAAAATTGCTGAAAAATCAAAGATTAAACTTAAACGACCAAACACTTCATTAATGACATAAAACAAGAAACCAAAACAAATCCCTGTTACAATTCGTGCCCCCGCAGTGACGCCACGTAATTGGCCAAAAATAAAAGATAAAGCCAGTAGCATCATAATGCTTACAGAAATTGGCTGGAATATTCGTTGCCAGAAGGTAAGCTCAAAGCGTTTTGGATTTTGCCCTGTTTGCTTCATAAATTGAATATATTCATACAAGCCAGACATAGAAAGGGAAGTTGGACGTAAGGAAGCAATACCTAATTTATCCGGTGTTAAAGATGTATTCCAGCTTAATGATTTTATTTGATTTGTTGTCACATTGTCTTTAGCGAATAAAGATTCCTTGATATTCACTAAAGTCCATTTTTTATCTTTAAAATTTGCTTTTTGTGCATAGCGTATTTTTTGTAATTCACGCTGATCATTAAAACTATAAATCGTAACATCTTGTAAATTCATATTGGCATTAATACGACGCACATAAACAAAATCATGGCCATCTTTGGCCCAAATACTATTTTTTACAGATAAAACAGAACCGCCATAAATTGCTTTGGCACGCATATCACGAGCAAATTGTTCGGTTTGAGGGACACCCCATTCGCCAATAAGCATCGTAATAATAATTAAAGGTAAAGCCGTTTTCATTACGGCCATACCAATTTTTAAACGAGAAAGCCCTGCAGCTTGCATAACCACTAATTCACTACGACTTGCTAAATTACCTAATGCCATTAAAGCACCAAGTAAAGCCGCCATAGGGAAAAATGTTTCCACATCTTTTGGCATAGTTAAAATAGTGTATAAAGCGGCCTGTACCATATCATAGCTGCCACGGCCGATTTTACTAAATTGTTCTACAAATTTAATAATCCCAGATAAACCCACAAGAGCAAAAAGGGTCGCAAAAATAGCGCCAAGCATAGATTTACCAATATAACGATCTAATGTACTTAAAATCATGCTTTGACTCCTGTTTTATGGAAAAGAGAATAGCAATTCGCACGCACTTTTGTCATAAAGGTACCGTTCCAGCTATTTAAAATTATTCCTAAAATAAAAAATGCAATATTCACAACTGGCATCCAAAGACTTGGATTAATTTTTCCATCAGTTCCTGCAGATTTTAATGAACTTTGCAATAAAAAATAAATTAAATAGATCAATAATGCCGGCAAAATTTTAGCAAATCGACCCTGGCGAGGATTCACCTTACTTAAAGCCACGGCCACCAATGCCATAATCGGCACAGCTAAAATTAAAGTAAGACGCCAATGCCATTCAGCCCTTGCACGTACCGAATTATTTTTCCACAATTGATTAATTGTGAGCATTTCCTCTTCATTATTTTGAGTGTTGACTGTTTTATAGCCTAAATAAGCTTGGTAAGTATCAAAATGTGTAATACGGAAATTAGCCGAACCAACATTACCTTCATTACGAAGGGCATTTTTTAAAGTTAAAACTTGGTCGCCATTTTTTAAAGAATCAATATAACCTAATTCAGCGGTCGTTGCAGAAGGGAGTTGTTTTTTATCCTGAGTGTTTTGGAAAATATAAATATCTTTTAAATGATCGTTATTATCAATTTTATCGATAAACAAAATAATATTATCAAAATTAACAAATTGCCCTGCTGAAAGTAAGCCTTTTGATGGGTTTTCTTTAGCATTTTCAATAAGTTGTTCTTGTTTTATCATACTCGCAGGGGAAAGATAAAAAGAATTATAAGCAGATACCGAAGCCGTGATTAAAGCAAGTAAACAGGCCACTTTAATTAATGCTGTTTGACCGATACCACAAGCACGCATTACGGTAATTTCACTTTCCGCATATAAACGCCCAAAAGTTAATAACAGAGCAATAAATAAAGAAAGAGGCAGCATTAACTGTGCCATATTTGGAACCGCAAGCCCTAAGAGATAAAAAACAAGATCCGGAGGAACATTACCATTAGTGGCAGATCCTAAAACACGAATAAATTGTTGTGAAAAAAAGATAAGAAGCAGGATCAGCAAAATTGCGACCTGGCTTTTGAGAACTTCCTTACTTAAATATTTAATTAAAATCACATGTTTGCCTATTTTTGCTTGCTTTTTCTTTGAAAACGAGTAGCTTTATTTCATCACGTTTGAATATTTTCAAAGGCTACCAATAAGCCGGATATGATAACGTATTTTTTTGTATAAAACAGTAATTAATGAGGTTTAAATGAAATATATCGCAAAAAATGTCGCGACATCAGAAATGATGGAAAGTGCAATTGTTGCCGTATTTGATAATGGTGAATTATCTAAAACAGCTAAAGAATTTGATCAACAATCTCAAGGCTATTTAACACAACTTATTGAAGAAAAAGAAATTACAGGAAAATTAGGCCAAGTTGTTGTTTTACGTAATTTACCAAATGTACAAGTAAAACGCCTATTTGTTGTAGGAGCCGGTAAAGCCGAAGAAAGTTTAACGGTTCGCCAATTAAAAACATTATGGACAAACGCCATTAAAGCAGTAAAAGAAACAGTAACGGCATCTGTAGTGAGTTTTTTAGATGAGGTAAAAGTACAAAATAGAGATCTAAATTGGAACTTACGTTTTGCCGTTGAAACTATTGAAAATTCAAATTACATTTTTGATCAATGTAAAAGCAAAAAAGAAGAACATAACACAACTTTAAATGAAATTATCTTCAATGTAGAAGCCGATAAAATCACAGCAGCAAGCTTAGCATTAAGCCAAGCTGAAGCCATTGCTTATGGTGTTAAAGTCGCAAAAGATGTAGCCAACCTTCCTCCAAATATTTGTACCCCAACTTATTTAGCGGAACAAGCGATGAAATTAAGTGAAGAATCACCATTTATTACCACAGAAATCGTGGGCGAAGATAAAATGTATGAATTAGGAATGACTTCATACTTAGCGGTTTCACAAGGTAGTATCAATGAAGCCAAAATGTCTATCATCAAATACAGCAACAACCCAGATAAAAACGCCAAACCGATCGTATTAGTAGGGAAAGGTTTAACCTTTGATGCTGGTGGTATTTCATTAAAACCTGGGGCTGGAATGGATGAAATGAAATATGATATGTGCGGTGCTGCCAGTGTACTTGGCACAATGAATGCCATTGCAAAATTAGGCTTACCAATTAATGTTATTGGTGTTTTAGCCGGTTGTGAAAACTTGCCAGATGGTAATGCCTATCGCCCAGGTGACATTATCAACACAATGGAAGGCTTAACAGTGGAAGTACTCAATACGGATGCGGAAGGTCGTTTAGTATTATGTGATGCCTTAACTTATGTGAAACGTTTTGATCCTGCATTAGTCGTGGATATCGCCACCTTAACAGGCGCTTGCGTTGTGGCACTCGGTCACCATAATTCAGGTTTAATGGCAACCAATGAAGATCTTGCCACTGATTTATTAGCCGCAGCGGATCAAACTCAAGATAAAGCATGGCGTTTACCATTAGGCGAAGAATATGATGAACAATTAAAATCTAATTTTGCTGATCTTGCCAATGTTGGTGGACGCTTTGGAGGCTCAAGCACAGCTGGTGCCTTCTTGTCACACTTTACCAAACAATATTACCCTTGGGCTCACTTAGATATCGCAGGTACTGCTTGGTTACAAGGTGCAGCTAAAGGAGCCACTGGCCGTCCAGTTGGTTTATTAACTCAATTCTTAATTAATCAAGCAACAAAATAAAAATTAACTAAACGTTAAACACAAAAAAACCTGAATGAAAATTCAGGTTTTTTATTGGTTATTTTGTTAATTAAATCAAAAAACCGAGCGGCGTCCAATAAAGGAGTGACTTAAGGTCGTGCCGTCAACGGTTTCTAATTCACCACCAACTGGGATGCCATGGGCGATGCGGCTAACGGGAATATTTTCAGCTAAACAAAGTTCCGCAATATAATTTGCGGTGGCATCACCTTCCACTGTTGGGTTGGTGGCTAAAATCACTTCTGCAAAATCTTCCGAATGTAAACGTTGTTGTAATAAATCCAAACCAATTTCCCGAGGGCCAATGCCATCTAATGGCGACAAATGCCCCATTAAAACAAAATAACAACCAGAAAATTGCCCCGTTTGTTCAATAGCTTGAATATCAGAAGGCTGTTCCACTACACAAAGTAAATGACTATTTTGACGACGGGGATTTTTACAAATATTACAAATTTTTTCTTCCGTAAACGTCCGGCATTGCTCACAATGGCCAATATCTGTCATCGCACTTGTTAATGCCTTAGCTAAAGAAATAGCGCCCTGACGATTACGTTGTAATAAATGATACGCCATCCGCTGTGCCGACTTTGGACCAACGCCAGGCAAGCAACGTAACTGTTCAATAAGATGTTCGAGTAATGGACTACTTTGCATAAGAATTTTGCTTTATTTAAACCTGAATATAAAAAGGAAAAAGAAACCGCACTTAAGGCAAAGTGCGGTAGAAAAGAGATTAAAATGGCATTTTAAAGCCAGCTGGTAAACCCATACCCGCCGTAACAGAAGCCATTTTTTCTTTTTGTAATTCTTCAGCACGACGTACAGCATCATTGAATGCCGCCGCGATTAAGTCTTCTAACATATCTTTATCGTCTTCCATTAAAGAAGGATCAATTTCAATACGACGACAATTGTGCGCACCGTTTAAAGTAATTTTAACTAAGCCAGCACCAGATTCACCGGTTACTTCTAATTGCGCCACTTCTTCTTGCATTTTTTTCATACGATCTTGCATTTGCTGCGCTTGTTTCATTAAGTTGCCTAAGCCACCTTTTCCGAACATAATTTTTCTTCCATTGTAATTGAGTTAAAAAGTGGGAGGCATTTTAGCGAAATTTTAATGATTATGCTAGAATAAGCCCCTTTATTTTATTAAGTTTTCTTTTTCTTATGCGATTATTTGTAGCTGAAAAACCAAGCCTAGGCCGCGCCATTGCGGATGTTCTTCCTAAACCTCATCGTCGTGGAGACGGCTTTATTCAATGTGGGAATAACGATATTGTCACCTGGTGTGTGGGGCATTTATTAAGCCAGGCAGAGCCAGATAGCTACGATCCTAAATTTAAAGTTTGGCGCCTTGAGCATTTGCCAATTGTGCCACAAAAATGGCAATGGCAACCACGTAAAGAGGTACAAAAGCAATTAAAAACAGTAGTCAAGTTAATTCATCAAGCGGATATTTTAGTCCACGCGGGAGACCCAGATCGCGAAGGACAATTATTAGTTGATGAAGTCTTTAGTTATGCTGAGCTTAGTGCCGCCAAACGAGGTTCAATTTTACGTTGCTTAGTCAATGACTTAAATCCTGCTGCCGTCATCAAAGCGGTAGAAAAATTACAACCTAATAAAAAATACATCCCCTTAAGTACCTCTGCCTTAGCCCGTGCGAGAGCTGATTGGTTGTATGGTATTAACCTTACTCGTGCGTACACGATTATTGGCCAACAAGCCGGCTACCGTGGCGTATTATCTGTAGGGCGGGTGCAAACGCCGGTTTTAGGCTTAATTGTGAATCGTGATCGCGATATTGAAAATTTCCAATCAAAAGATTTTTACGAAGTACAAGCCCACCTTCGAACAGAAAAAGATCCCATTGAAAAATTTACCGCCATTTGGCAACCAAGCGAAGCTTGCGAACCCTATCAAGATGAAGAAGGAAGAATGGTGGTCAAAGCTTTGGCAGAAAATGTGGTTAAACGCATTACCGAACAGCCGGCAAAAGTCACAAGTTATTCCGACAAAGAAGAAAAAGAAACCGCGCCACTGCCATATTCTTTATCAGCCTTACAAATCGAAGCCTCCCGTTATTTTGGTTTATCCGCCCAAGAGGTGTTGGATAGTTGCCAGCGTTTGTATGAAACTCACAAATTAATTACTTACCCGCGTTCCGATTGCCGTTATTTACCGCAAGAACATTTTGCCCAACGGCAACAGGTTCTACAGGCCATTAGTACGCAAGTAGAAAATTACCAGCCTTTGCCGACAATCATTAATCCAGAACAAAAAAATCGGTGTTGGAACGATAAAAAAGTGGAAGCTCACCACGCCATTATTCCAACGGCAAAACAACAAAAAGTGAATTTGCCTCACAAAGATCAACAAGTTTATCAGCTTATTGCCCGCCAATATTTAATGCAATTTTGCCCTGATGCTATTTATCGCAAATGCAAAATTAATGTAGAAATTGCCGGCGGGAATTTTCTAGCACAAGCAAGATTTCTTTCTCAAGCCGGTTGGAAAACCTTACAAGGCAAAGAAGATCAAGAACAAACAGGTCAAAAATTACCAAAATTAAGAAAAGGCCAAGCATTATTTTGTGAAAAAGGGGAGGTGATCACCAAAAAAACACAGCCACCAAAACCCTTTACCGACGCCACTTTACTTTCCGCAATGACAGGCATCGCCCGCTTTGTACAAGATAAAGAATTGAAAAAAATCTTACGGGAAACCGATGGCTTAGGTACAGAAGCCACCCGTGCCGGCATTATTGAATTATTATTTAAACGTGGATTTTTAACTAAAAAAGGGCGCCAAATTCACAGCACAGAAACGGGCAAAGCCTTAATTGATGCCTTACCACCAATGGCAACCTTGCCCGATATGACCGCCCAATGGGAATCACAGCTTAATGCAATGAGCAAAAAAGAAATAAATTACCAGCAATTTATGCAGCAATTATTACAAATGTTGCCGCAGTTATTGCAGTATCGAAATTTTAATGCCATTCAGCGTTTAAAAAGCCTAAAACTGCCGGCGTCTTCGTCTTATTCGTACAGGAAAAAAACAAACGTTAAAGGCAAAGGGAAGGGGAAAAACTAAGGGTTGGATAAAATTAATCCACTTAAGAAAATTTATGTTTAAAACACTTGCTTGTGTTTGAAAACTTAGGTAGTATTCCCCCCGTTATTTTTAAATAACCACCTAAGATTTTAAAATAAATTAAAATATTGTAACGAAGAGAAAATAAGAATGTATCAAGCACTTTTAATCAGTTATTTACTAGTAGCCATTGCTTTAGTTGGCTTTATTCTTGTCCAGCAAGGTAAAGGAGCCAATGTTGGCGCCTCATTTGGTGGCGGAGCATCAGGTACAATTTTTGGTTCACGCGGTGCGGGTAATTTTCTTTCACATACGACGGCAGTTTTAGCCACTATCTTCTTTATTTTAAGTATCTTATTAGGTAACTTAAATTCTCATCAAGGTGAAAAAGCACCAAGTAAATTTGAGAATCTTACGCAAGTTGCAGAACAAGTAGAACAACAGCAACAGCAACAACAACCTGCTTTACCAGCAACAAAAAATTCAGATATTCCGCAATAAGCCGGGATAACAAAAAATACGCTCTGATGGTGGAATTGGTAGACACGCTATCTTGAGGGGGTAGTGTCCATAGGACGTGCGAGTTCAAGTCTCGCTCAGAGCACCAAGTACAAAAACGGCAATCTTTATAGGTTGCCGTTTTTTTTACTTATTTTATTTTTAATTGGTTTGCCATTTACTTATCCTTAGTTTATCTTTCTAAAAAAGAGGTGGAATATGTTTACATTTATTGTTGTTATCACTATAACTTTGGTTTTTATTATCTCATTATCTAATGGTGTTCTTAATATTCTTACAGGATGTACAGCTAAAACAGATAACGAAAGAGATAAACAAATTAAAGAAATAGATGAATTGCTAAAAGAATCAAAAGCGTTAAGAGAAGAAATTGAGAAAATGCAAAAAAGATAATTTTATACTTAAGCTACTCGCCAAAACTGCTACAATTTCCCTTTCAATTAACCTTACAGGCATCTAACCTCTAACCTTTTTCACAACTAAAAATAACAAATAAACCCCAAGTAACCCAATTAAAAAATATTTCACTTGATCTAACACCGCAATAATACTTTCGCCAAAAGTATAGGCCAAAGAAAAACTAAAGCCGGTAGAACAAAGGACAGAAAGGGCATTAATGCTTGCGAATTTACGGTAATCAAAACGGCTAATCCCCGCATAAATAATCACAATCATCCGGATACCGAAGGGAATAAAACGCCCACAAAAAATCACCCAATTTGAATGGGCATTAAAAAGGTTTGAAATTTTTTCTAATTTTTGTGGAGAAACTTTCTTATCTAAAATTCGCGCCCCAACAGAACGACTTAGCCAATAACAAATGTTATCACCAATACAGGCTCCTAAAAAAATAGCCAAATAAAAATAAGGTAACATTTGCGGATGTTGATAGGATAAAATCCCCCCGCTAATTACGAGGGCATCTTCAGAAATAGGCAAACCAAAGCCACTGATACATAAAGCAATAAATATAATCAGTGGCGCATAAAAAATATATTGGTTAATTAGGGATAAAATTGTTTCCATCGTTATTTTGCAATCTTTTTATCTGCGTAGTTACAATACAGGCTCAGTAAAGTGTAATATGCGAATACAAAATAAGATAAATACATAAACCAAGCGTCTGGTTGTTGGAATTTAAACCAAATTTCATAACAAATAGCAACGGAGTAGGCGAGCATTAAAGGCGCCGTGATTTTTAAGCCTCGTTTGGTACGGCTTGGATAAACCCATTTTAGCGGCACAAAAGATAAAGCAGAGAGGGCGAGGATAATATAAAAATTAGCCCATTCCCCGAGTTGCCACCACAATAAATACAGCACCACAATATTCCAATAAGAAGGGAAGCCCACGAAATAATGATCTTTGCCATCGATTTTGGCATCAGTATTACAAAATTGGTAACTAGCGGAAATAATAATGGCCCCAGCAGAAATAATACTTAACGCCGAATTTTGAATAATATGGCTAACTAAAACAAAATAACTTGGTAAAAAGGCAAAGGTAATATAATCAATAATATTATCCAATAAAGCGCCATCAATATTTGGCGTATATTTTTTCACTTCACATTTTCTGGCCATTGTGCCGTCGATGGCATCAATAAAAACACATAGCATCAAAAATACGCTAAACCATCGTAGCCAATTAGGATTATTTTCTGCACCTTGAGAAATAAACCAGGTAGCGATTAAGGCGCAAATTAAGCCGCTGGTAGTAAATAAATGGACACCATAAGCCAAAATAACTTTATGGAGAGGATGTTTGGTCTTCATATGTATTGCTCACTATTATAATTTTTGATTTTTAGTTTCAGCGTAGGCAGCTTTCAACTTTATAAGAGGCCGTATTATATAGCGACTAGGCAGAAAATTCCTTATTTTCCGCCTAAATAATTAAGAAATATTTCATTAAAAATGCCGGCAAATTTGGTGGCATTTTTTAATTTGAGCAAAACTGGCCATTAATGGCTGCAAAAATTTGAATAGCTTGCTGATAAAGATCCGTAATAGTAGCACTTTCTTTAAAGCCTTTAATGCTGTGAAGCATAAAGATCTCCAAGTGATCATTTGGCTCATTAAGCGTTTCAATATGTAGGCTTAAAGATTTTACTTTTTTATTGGCATTTTCGGCGGCCGTTAAAGCGGTAAAAATTTTTTCCAATTTATGTTGGCTTAAAGGCTGTTGTGGCGAGGCTTGGCAAATTTGGGTGTTATTGCGATAAAGTTCGATTTTTACAATATTTTTAATCGGCAACATCAGTGGCGCTGGGCGATTAGGATATAGGCAAAGTTGTTGATTTTTTTCATCAATCGCAATGGCATTGCGTTGATTAAATACACGGTAATAACTTAGGTCAAAATTAGCTAAAGATTGTATGTGATGATGTATTTTTTTTACCGCTTGAGAATGAATATAGGTGGCGACCACGGCGATTAGAATAATAAGAACAACAAGAATACCGCTAGTAACAAACATATTAACTCCTTATCTTTAAATAAATGCCTTATTACTATAGCACTTTTTCTTTAATAGAAAGTGGCCTTAGATCATTAAAATTAACTTAAAAGAGAAAAAAACAGCAGAAGATTTTTGAGGCTTATCACATTAATTGCGTTCTTTTTATGCTAATCTTTGTCCCTCAATTTGTTACAAAAAAGGAAGTGTTATGAAAAAAATATTGACATTATTATTGGCCACCACGGTGTTGGCAGGTTGTGGCGATAATAGCCAAGACAAATTAGAAAAAATCATCAAAAAAGACGAGGTACAAAAAGGGACGATTGTGGTGCAAGATGTTTATGCGCCTATTCTGGAAAAAAATCATCCAAAATTTTATCAACAATGGGGTGAAATTTGGGTACATAAAATTAATACCTTTGGCCCAATGGCAGCAGAATATTTTGCCAATCAACAGGTGTGTAAAAAAATTACGATGGCGGGCTTGGATAAAAAACGCAGTAAACTAAAAGAAAAAGTGGTGTATTTTGTGAATTGTGCCGATGGCTCCAAGCATTATGTCAACATGGATCAATTAAATGAAAAAGATCGGGTGTTATATTTTCAAAGTAAATTACGTCAAATTGATCAAGAAAAATATATTAATCGTTGTATTAGCGAAATTAAAAATCACGCGGAACACGCCTCACTCATTGATTTTGCCAAAGCAAAAAAACGCATTGTATTAACTAAAACCAATGACATTGGGGTGTTGGTTTCCTTCAATCACAAAAATAGTTTTGGGGAAAATCAAAAATCTACCGGTTTTTGTGATTTTGCTGACGGCGTAGAAAACTTTAATCCAAATAATCAATTCTCACTTTCTGCGGATATTGAAGATTAATGCCTTGCCGCGAGGGTAAAATTTTAAAATAAAAAACGAAGGTAAAAAAAAAGCCCACCAAAAAGTGGGCTTTTTACTTGGCATTTTGTTACCAATGATATTGTAAAGTCACATTCATAAACGGTTTCGCTTTAAACTGTTTACCCCAGGTTTTACCCCATTGGGTTTTTAGTGCAAAGGCACCGCTTTGCACTTTCACCCCACCGGCTAAACGAATGCGATCATCAAACACTTGTTGTAGAACAGCATTATTTACGCGTAGCGTATTTTTGTGGTGAGCATTAATATAACCCAAGGCCACTTCTGGCGTCACGGCAAAACCATTGATGATAAAGGTTTTATTGGCCGCCATATTTAAGTGATAAGTGACGAGGTTTTTACGACGACTTCTCACCTTCGCACCATTTAATTCATAATCATAAGCCGGTAAATAATGGTAACGAACGCCGGCCATAGTTTGTAATTGAATTTGCGTTGGCAAGGCCCAAGATTTGCTAAAGTTTAAGCCAACTTGAGTAGCAAGGGTACGTCTTAGGGTGTTGTTTTGCTTATCAAGGTGGTGTTTGCTGTATTCCAAACCGGCATCCAAACTAAAGGTAAAATCTTTTGTCATCCAACGTTGTAGGAACAGATTTCCTTGGGTGATTTTTAATTCCCCTTCCATGTTGTCGGCATAATGATTATTGGCGTTAGATTGAGATAATAAAGCCCCCATCGTCCAACCGTCAGTGGTGTATTTCGCCCCAAGTTGCGTTAAGTAGGCATGCTGATGATATTGGCGATAATTTTCTGATGAGTTTTCTGTTTGTTCATCTTCATAACGCACCCAAACATCTAGCCCATCTTCTTGTGGCGCTAAATACACCTCATTTAAACCTTGCTCAATTTGCAGAATATTATTTACCCAAGCTGAGTTTTCAGAAAGGGC
>SAMEA104404106__coassemble_630_pt1 | contig 34045 bp, 33 predicted proteins | sample SAMEA104404106__metabat2_high_PE_050 | metagenome-assembled genome bin SAMEA104404106 (sample SAMEA104404106) | Balaenoptera acutorostrata | reverse complement strand
GTCTAAATTAAAAGAAACCACCTAATAAGGTGGTTTTTTTGTGTCTGTGATTTGTGAATGTAAGTTATGAAAGTGTTTTCGTTTTTACAAATTCAATTTGCTCTGTTAAGCTTATTCTTTTTATAATTATAAAAATGAGGAATATCAATGAAAAAGCTAATTTTAATTTCATTATTTTTTTTAATGTTGTGTAGTTCAAATGTTTTTGCACAAGAAGATAAAAAAATTACTGTTATTACAAATGATAAAACAACCAAAAAAATCTTACTTAATAACAGCATTAAAAATTATATGAAATATAAAAAAGCAAGAATGCTCGTGATTCCCAAAGCTAAACCAGAACAAGTATTTTTACGAGACTATCTTTTTGATTGCGATGATTTAAGAATAAGAGATGTTGATATTTATTTATATGATATGAAAAAAGAATCTCTTTTAGGTTTAAAAAATAAAAATGACTTTTTACAAAAAGGTTGGCGAGAGGTTAATATTAATGGCTTTGAAGGGAAACTTTTAGAAAAAGTTTGTACTTATTAGTTACGTAAACCACGTTATTGTACGTGGTTTTTTATTAAGGATAGAAAATGCAACATTTAGCTTTTATGTATAAAAGTTGGGAATTATTATTAGAAAATTGCCAAAATAAAATCAAAGATATTAATATAGATTCTATTCAAAAAAAAATATTAACAGAAAAAGAGCAAATAAATTCTAATATCTATTTATTAAACCAAGGTTTTTCCCTTTCAGATTTTGTGATTAAAGTATGTTACAACCAACCTGTATTTTTTCTTCATTGCTTAGAAAAATTCCCTTCTCTAGATGATTGTGAACATTATGATAAACAGTTTGTTGAGCAATTTCCTACTCTTGAAAATGAATCAGAATTATACTCTGCCTTACGTCAGTTTAGAATGCGAGAAATGGCAAAACTTAGTTTATTACAAAGTACTAACCAAGCAACAGTAGAACAGATTTTTATTAAATTATCAGAATTAGCGGAAAGTTTAATTATTCAAGCTCGAGATTGGTTATATGCAAAAGCTTGCTTGGAAATGGGCACACCTTATGATGAAAATAATCAGCCTCAGCAATTGTATATTTTAGCCATGGGAAAACTAGGGGGAAGAGAATTAAACTTTTCCTCTGATATTGATTTGATTTTTACTTATCCTAACCAAGGTTATACTCAAGGTGGACGACGTAGCATTCAAAATCAACAATTTTTTACCCGTTTAGGCCAACGCTTAATAGCTGCTCTTGATGATTATACGCAAGATGGTTGGGTTTATCGTACGGATATGCGTTTACGTCCTTTAGGTGAGCAAGGAGCTTTAGTTTTAAGCTTTAATGCTATGGAACAATATTACCAAGAACAAGGGCGAGATTGGGAACGTTATGCAATGATCAAGGCTCGTTTACTTGGCGTGAATCAAGGTGATAAGCAAGCTCAATATTTACAACAAATGTTACGTCCTTTTGTTTATCGTCGCTATATTGATTTTAGTGTGATCCAATCTTTGCGAGAAATGAAGAATAAAATTAGTCGTGAAGTGCGTCGTCGTGGTTTAGACAATAATATTAAATTAGGCGCTGGCGGTATTCGTGAAATAGAGTTTATTGTACAAGTTTTTCAATTAATGCGCGGTGGACGAGAAAAGCAATTACAGTCTAGTGATTTATTAAAAACCTTACCTCTTTTAGCCAAACTAAACTTATTAACTCTGCAACAAAGTGATGATTTGCGAAGTGCTTATTTATTTTTACGTCGAGTAGAAAATATTTTACAGGCTATAAATGATGAGCAAACCCAAACCTTACCTGAAGATTATGAAAATCAGCAAAAATTAATTTATGCTTGCCAAGCTTTTACTATTATTAATCAAGATCAACAAGTTCAAAAACTCACTTATACTATACAAAACTGGACAGATTTTTTAGCAATATTACAGCAATATCAGCGTCAAGTAAGGGAAGTTTTCAGCCATTTAATTGGTGAGGAAGGTGAAATAGAGGAAAGTGGCGACCAGAATCTTTGGCAAGATTGTTTAGAGTTGGATTTTAATCAAGAAAATCTTCTCGAGACTTTGCAACACTCTGTACGAACCAAAACAAAAGAGCAACTCGATCAAATTTTCACAACTCTTGGGACATTTAAGCATAATGTAATGAAACGCCCAATGGGAGAACGAGGACGCAATGTATTAGCAAAATTGTTACCTGAAATATTAGAAGAAAGTTTATCTTTCCAAGAAAGTGCTCTTTTACTTTATCGAATATTTAATATTTTAGAAAATATTCTAACCAGAACCACTTATTTAGAATTACTTTATGAAAAACCTTTAGCCTTACAGCAACTTATGGAACTTTGTGCTAAGTCACAAATGATTGCTGAACAAATTGCAAAACATCCTATTTTATTAGATGAAATGTTGAATCGTAATGCATTGTTACATCCAATTCCTTACCAAGAATATCCTAACCAGTTAAGAGAGTATTTATTACGTTTACCAGAAGGTGATGAAGAACAGTTTATTGATGGATTACGTCAATTTAAGCAAATGATGCTATTACAAATTGCGGCTGCTGACGTGCTTGGGGCTTTACCTGTAATGAAAGTTAGTGATCATTTAACTTTTTTAGCAGAAGCAATTTTGCAATCGGTAGTTCATTTTGCTTGGGGACAAGTGAGTAAAAGGTTTGGCGTGCCTAGTCATTTAGTGACACAAGATATTTCTTTAGAACAGGTACAAGGCTTATTAGTGATTGCTTACGGTAAATTAGGGGGTATTGAATTAGGTTATCAATCAGATTTAGATTTGGTTTTTTTATTTGATGCTCAACAAAAATCAGAAACTATTGGTGGACGTAAATCTATATCGAGTAATGAATTTTATTTAAAATTAAGTCAGAAAATTATTAGAACCTTTAATATGCAAACTCAGGCAGGGATTTTATATGAGGTAGATATTCGGTTACGCCCTTCAGGAGACTCTGGTTTATTAGGTTGTAGTTTAAAAGCTTTTAGTCAGTATCAGCAAAATGAAGCTTGGACTTGGGAAAAGCAAGCTTTAGTACGGGCGAGAGTAGTATATGGTGATCCTAAAATAACTGAACGATTTAATGTTATTAGAAAACAGGTATTAACTCAAACTAGAGATATTTCTTCGTTAACTGAAGAAGTTAAGCAAATGCGTGAGAAAATGTGGCATCATCAGAAAATAAAAGAAGGACAATTTAACTTAAAAAAAGATCATGGTGGGATTATAGATATTGAATTTATTGCGCAATATTTAGTATTAGCTAATGCTCCTAAATATCCAAAATTAACGAAATGGTCTGACAATGTTCGTATTTTTGAGCAAATGGCAGAATATCAAATTTTATCACCACAAGACGCAGAAAAATTAATTCAGGCTTATACTTCTTTAAGAAATCGTATTCATCATTTAACACTAGCAGGAAAAACTGTAATGGTGAGTGATGAGGAATTTATATTAGAAAGAAAATTTGTTCAATTTATATGGCATAAAGTATTGGGTTAAGATATTTTTTCTTTTCAATTTAATTTTGTGATAAATATTCAATAACATTTTTTTAAATAGAAAAATTTTATCCACTCTTGTATGGTTAGTGTTATTTTGGCGTGGAATTTCAACAAAATATGACATAAATAATCATTCTTTTCCTACCTCTAATAGGTGAATTTTTGAATGTTTTTTGAGTTAATTTCTATGTTTGCTCAATGATCAATCATCTATAATCAAAAGCAGTTTTTATCACTCTTGCCGTAAAACTCCGTCCTTGAGGGCGGAGATGTAAGGCGAAACGCATAAATAAATCAGGGCAGGGCTTGTCCGTAGAGCTTGTGAAGTGAACCGCACTAGCGGTCAGCAACAAGAACCCACCGAGAGTAGCCTATCGAAGATAGGAGCTAGTAGGAATCACTTCCCTTTAGGGAGGTGAGGAGGTCAATTTGGATTGTGGAATTGTAGTGGATTTAAGAACATTAAAAGTATGCCGTTATGCCATTAATTTTTTAATGGCTTATTTAATGATGGTAAATATTCAATTTGGAAAAAATTTCAATGAAAATTTAAAAGTATAATTTACTTTTATTGATTAGTTTTACCATCATTTCTTTTTTTATCTCAATAGCATTTTCCCCACAATAACTTTAATGATAAAAGTCAATTTAAAGGGAGGAAATAATCAATAAATAACTAATTGAAAACTATAATAAAAATTATAACTATACTAATAGTATTATTCTTTCTTATATTTTTTAATATTTAGTTGCGAGTTATACATAATCATTCATCAACAATTTATTAAGAATAGGAGATCTGATTATGTCCAAAGCATTAAAAGTCGTTGTTATTGGAGCGGGTTTAGCGGGTTTAGCTGCAATTAATCGACTGTCAAAATCTTTACCTAACGCCGAATTAATCTTAGTCGATAAAAAAAAAGAACATCATTATCAACCGGGTTTTACCTTATTAGCAAGTGGAATTTGGAATGATGTTAATGAGGTTATTTATCGAAATAAAGATTATATCCCTTCTAACGTAAGATGGGTTCAATCCTACGTAAAAGCATTTGATCCTGATAATAATCAATTAACCACAGAAAATGATGAAGTAATTTCTTATGACTATATGGTTGTAGCTACAGGATTACGCTTAGGCTATGACAAAATAAAAGGCCTTGATGTTAATCAAATTGGCACAAAAGGACTTGGAAGTGTTTATGGTGGGCCAGAAATGGCAAGAAAAACTTGGGATGCAATGGAAGAATTTACAAAAACGGGTGGACGAGCCATTATGACATTAGCGCCTACCTTTATGAAATGTTCTGGAGCCCCTCTTAAAATGACTTTTATGTTGGAAGATGCTTTAAAAAGAGCAGGAAGAACAGAGCTTGATACTCAAATTAATTTTTATTCCCCAAATGATAGTATTTTCAGTGTTCCTTGGGTATCTGATGATGTTAAACGACGCTGGAAAGATGAATTATCTATTTCTCCACAGTTAAGATTTTGGCGTAAACTTATAGCCATTGATATGGATAAAAAAATAGCAACATTTGAAGATAAAGAAGGAAAAACTTACCAAGAAAAATATGATTTTTTACATATAGTTCCACCAATGTTTGCTCCTGATGCCGTATTAAATAGTAAGCTTGTTGTTACAGATGGAGTGCAAAAAGGTTGGTTAGATGTTAATAAAGAAACATTGCAACATAATCGTTATCCAAATGTATTTGGTCTTGGAGATATTAATGGAACTCCTCGAGGAAAAACGGCCGCAACGATAAAAAGATCCGCTCCAATTGTTGTACATAATTTATTAAATGTTATTAATGGTAAAAAACCAGATCAATATTTTAATGGTTATACTTCTTGTCCAATGGTATTAAGAAAAGGAGCGGCATTATTAATTGAATTTGATGGTGATGCAAATTATGATCCAACTTTCCCTGGCGTTGATCCATTAAAAGATAGTTATTTTGCATGGTTTATTGAGGATTTATTGCTCAAGCCAGCATATTTATCCGTAGCGAAAGGTTTAATTAAATAAGGGGGAACATTATGGAAAATATTAAAGCCGGTTATTACACCATTTTAGAGTTTATAAATTTACAAAAAAGTTTAATTATCACATTGATTTTATTACCATTAATTTCTTGGGGGGCTTTAGGAGTAGGGGAAACCATTGATTTCACCCAAGCTTATTTACCCGCATTTTATGTGGGAATTGCTGGTGGAATTGCCAGTTTTTTCATTATCCCTTGGTATGCAAAATCCAATATTAAAGAACTACATTATTCACTAGATTGGTTATTCCATGTTATGAGTATTATTTTTGCCGGTATTTATTGCTTTATTGTGGCATTACCACTTTGTGCTATTGGTTTTTAATATTTGAGTAAAGCAAAGTCCTTAATTATTGTAATTAAGGACTTTATTTTTATTTTTATTTTTCAAGTAGTAATTGATCAGAAACTAAATGGATAATTTGTTGAATTTGAGCATTTGTTAACTTTCCTTCTTGCACAAATTTTACCAGCCCTTGTTTATTTAGCACGACAATTAAACTTTCTTTTGGTTTTAAATCCCAGGCTTTTTTTACGGAACCATTATTATCTAAAACAATTTGGCTTCTACTATTTGCTTTCTTGGCTTTCGTTACACCAGAGCGAACCATAAATCCAGTACCGAAGATAGCATCATCAGCATTGACGATATTGGTAGTTTGATAGTTTTTTTCATTAAAATGAGCAGTTTTAATTGCATCCATTAAAGGTTGATTTTCAGCTTTAACATCACGGCGACCAGCAATATGTTGTAAAATACGAACTTTCCCCACTAATTCTGTCGATTTCCAAGGTTTATAATTGATTTCATCTTTGTTTAAAATAAGTTCACCTTTATCTGACACTGTAACAGCAGGTAATGGTTGATCTAATTTAATATTATGAGCTATAGCATTTGAACTTATTCCAATGCTAAAGATTAAAGAGCAAAGTAAGGCTTTTTTCATTTGTTATCCTAATTAGTCGGTTTAAATTGAAAAACTAGTTTAACGGAAAAAAGCCTAATCACAAGTAGGACCACCCAATTAATCTCTTAAGGTTGATATTTACGCCAATAAGTTGCAAAACGAGGTAAACCTTTTGCGGTTAAGCCACGGTATTTATAGGTAATAACAGAGCCAATTGGCGGTGGGTTTTTACGATCTTGAATTTTAAAACCAGATCCAATTTTAAATTCACCACGTTGATTTTTACAGCTTAAGGAACCTAATATTCCTTTAAATTTCCCTTTCCCTAAATGATGAGCTGTCACTGTGCATTCCTCATCAAGTTCCATTTTTAATTTTAAAATTTGATTACTGCGTTTATGTTCATAAGGTGCTTTAGGATTACGTAACACAATGCCTTCTCCTTGCAGAGAATTCACTTTATGTAAAAAATCTTTTACTTGCTGGGAATTTTGAATTGGAATTTGTTTGATAATTTCAATATAAGGAGTTGGATGTTGTTGCAAATAGGTTTTGAGTGTATTTAAGCGTTCAAAAAGATCACCTTTCGCATCTGGCACATCAAAAACGTAGAGTTTTACTTTTTGCCAGCCTTTATCTTTGTGAGAACGAACAATGGAAGAAATTTGTGCAAAATGATTACGCTCTGTAAAAAGCTCCCCATCAATGGCAAAAGGCGGAAAATCCTGAGTGAAGTAATGGGGTGGGGTTAAAATTTTATGTTGGCGTGTAAATAATTGTTTACCATTCCAATAACCGCGAATACCATCTAATTTTTCACTCATTACCCAGCCTTTAACATCCTGATTTTTATAACTATGCAACAGCATTAATTGTGGTAGTTTAACGCTAGAATCAGGGGGGGGAGTGAGATTATCTTGAGCAAAAAGAATAGGTGAACAAAGTAAACTCATTAAAAGTGTTGAGAAAAATTTTACCTTCATACAGTCTCTCCTTAATAATATGAACGTTAAAAAACAAAAAGAGTATAAATGGCGATTAATTTAAAAGGCAGAATAGAAGTAAAAATTGGGATCCTTATCGAAAAAAATAAAATCTAAAAGATAAAAGTGAATATGATAAGATGCAGAACTTGGAAATTAAATTTAGAAACAATATAAGAATATGGTAAAGCAATTATTAAACAAATTAAGTAAAAGATGCCGTAATATAACGCTGATCAGTTTGGCTTTAACTATCACCGCTTGCAGTTCTTCCCTCGATTCTCAAACAATGAAGAAAAACAGCCCAGAAAATATTGTCACAAAGCATTCTAATAAATATTTTTACCGTTTAATATCGGCAGAAAAAAACGGCAATCTTGGAAGTCGAAAAGTTTTACAAATAGGCCGTAAAATGGCCTTGGAAAGTAAAGAAATCGTACGGGGAAGTTGTTGGGATTTTATTGATACTATTTATAATCGAGCAGGCTTTCCAAATAAAGATCGCCAATATGTTTTAAAGGGGAAATATCGTAAAGGGCCTTATGCGAAAGTGGGGGATCTTAAAGCTGGTGATTGGATGTATTACATTAATCACGGCTATAAAAATGTACAGCATAGCGGTATTTTTATTGGATGGATCGATAAAAGTAAAAAACGTGCCTTAGTATTAAGTTATCCAGGGCAAAATAAGAAAAAACCAGGAAGATATAGAGAGTATGATTTATCTCATGTTTACACCATTATTCGCCCTAAGGTTTAACCTTTAAATGATTAAAGAAAAAAAGGTATCATTTTGAAATGATGCCTTTTTTATTTTTAGTTTTTTACGGCATTAATGCTTGTAAAATTTGCTGTTCAATGAGTTGTTGATATTTTCCGAGGCGATAATCTTGTTTCATTTGTTCAAATTTATCGTTATTTGCTAACATTTCTTGTTTGAGTTTTTCCGGAAATTCTTTATAGATCACCGTGGTTTGCTGTGGGGTAATTTTAAATAAGCTTGGAATATTATAGGTTTCTTTTACGACTTTTTGTTGCTTAAGAGAGTCAAATTTTGCCTTATTATCGAGTTCACTACGGGGTAAATATTTTAATTTAATATAAGGGTTGGCTTGAGCCATTTTTTCCACAATAGGCACAAAGATCAAACAATCTGGGCAAAATGGTTCAGCTAAAACGAGAAAATGTTGCTCTGTAGTCACTTTTTTTAATTGTTGTAAACATTCTTGGGAGAGTGTTGTTTGATCAAATATTTGACGTTGTTTTTGTGTATCTACTGCTTGATTAAAATTAAGATAATCTTGAAAGGTAAACATTATTTTTTCCTCAGATGGTTAAAATATGAAAAAGATTTTAACTATAAATGAGAAATTTTAAAATAAAAATTGTTTTTTGCTAGCTAGATGATAAGTGAGGCGTTAAAATAACCGGCTAACTTTATATACTTTACTAACTTTTAAGAAAAAAATGACTCAAAAATTACATATCAAAACTTGGGGTTGCCAAATGAACGAATACGATAGTTCGAAAATGGCAGACCTTTTACTTAATACTCATGGCCTAGAATTAACAGAAAACGCAGAAGAAGCAGATATTCTTCTTTTAAATACCTGTTCAATTCGTGAAAAAGCACAAGAAAAAGTATTCCATCAACTTGGTCGTTGGAAAGATCTTAAAAAGAATAAACCTAATTTAGTTATTGGCGTAGGCGGTTGCGTGGCTTCTCAGGAAGGGGACCATATTCGTACACGTGCACCTTACGTGGATATTATTTTTGGGCCACAAACTTTGCATCGTTTGCCTGAAATGATTAATCAAATTCGTGGCGGTAAAAGTTCGGTAGTGGATGTCAGTTTCCCAGAAATTGAAAAATTTGATTGCTTACCAGAGCCAAAAGCAGAAGGTCCAACGGCTTTTGTTTCAATTATGGAAGGTTGTAACAAATATTGTTCATTCTGTGTAGTGCCTTATACTCGCGGGGAAGAAGTAAGCCGTCCAGTGGATGATATTTTATTTGAAATCGCACAATTAGCAGAGCAAGGCGTACGTGAAGTGAATTTATTAGGGCAAAACGTAAATGCTTATCGTGGTGCAACTTTTGATGGCGGTATTTGCTCTTTTGCCGATTTATTACGTTTAGTGGCAAGTATTGATGGAATTGATCGTTTACGTTTTACCACTAGCCATCCAATTGAATTTACCGATGATATTGTGGCTGTTTATGCTGATACGCCTGAACTTGTAAGTTTCTTACATTTACCTGTGCAATCCGGCTCAGATCGCATTTTAACTATGATGAAACGTGGTCATACGGCATTAGAATATAAATCAATTATTCGCAAATTGAAAAAAGTTCGCCCTGATATTCAAATTAGTTCAGATTTCATCATAGGGTTCCCTGGCGAAACAGATCAAGACTTTGAAGATACAATGAATCTTATTGCTCAAGTAAATTTTGATATGAGCTTTAGTTTTATTTATTCACCTCGTCCTGGTACCCCAGCTTCAGATATGTTTGATGATGTCAGTGAAGAAACGAAAAAAGAGCGTTTATACCTGCTTCAACAACGTATTAACACACAGGCTGCTAAATTTAGTCGTGCAATGTTAGGCACAGAGCAACGCGTATTGGTAGAAGGCCCTTCGAAAAAAGATATTATGGAATTAACTGGCCGTACAGAAACAAATCGTATTGTAAACTTTGTCGGCTCACCAAATATGATTGGTAAATTTGTTGACGTGAAAATTACTGATGTATTCACAAATTCATTACGTGGAGATGTTGTTCGCACAGAAGATGAAATGGGCTTACGTGTTGTAGAAACACCACAAGCAGTGATTAATCGTACTCGTAAAGAAGACGAATTAGGTGTTGGCCGTTATAACGCTGAATAGGTTGGCCAAGTATTGACTATTGGCACATTAGTCATGTTGTTTTATAATGTCGAGAATTTTGTGTAATGATTTTAAGAGGTAAGGAATGAGTAAGCCAATTTATAACCGTATTTTGTTAAAACTAAGTGGTGAAGCTTTACAAGGTAACGAAGGTTTCGGTATTGATCCATCTATTTTAGATAGAATGGCACTTGAGGTAAAAGAGCTAGTTGAAATGGGGGTTGAAGTCGGTATTGTTATTGGTGGAGGTAACCTTTTCCGTGGTGCAAAATTAGCGAAAGCGGGAATGAATCGCGTAGTTGGTGATCATATGGGAATGTTGGCAACAGTAATGAATGGTTTAGCGTTACGTGATGCTTTATTCCGTGCGGATGTGAATGCAAAATTAATGTCAGCATTTCAATTAAATGGTATTTGCGATACTTATAACTGGTACGATGCCATTAAAATGTTACGTGAAAAACGCGTGGTAATTTTCTCAGCAGGGACTGGTAGCCCATTCTTCACAACGGATTCAGCCGCTTGCCTACGTGGTATCGAAATTGAAGCAGATGTCGTATTAAAAGCAACAAAAGTAGATGGCGTTTACGATTGCGATCCTGCTAAGAATCCAGATGCTAAACTTTATTCTAATTTAACTTATACAGATGTTATTGATAAAGAATTACAAGTAATGGACTTGGCTGCCTTTACTTTAGCTCGAGACCACAAACTTCCAATTCGCGTATTTAACATGGGTAAACCTGGCGCATTAAATAAAGTTATTTTAGGTCAAAACGAAGGCACATTAATTTGTGAATAAATAAATCATTTTTATTAAAAGGAAAAGATTGTGATTAACGAAATTATTCAAGATGCGCAAGTGCGTATGGAAAAAAGTGTAGAAACTTTTAGAACTCATATTTCTAAAGTACGTACTGGTCGAGCTCAACCAAGTTTATTAGATGGTATTCAAGTAGAATATTATGGTTCACCAACACCATTACGCCAATTAGCAAATGTAGTAGCAGAAGATGCACGTACATTAGCTGTAACAGTTTTTGATCGTAGTTTAATTGCTGCGGTAGAAAAAGCGATTTTAACATCTGACTTAGGTTTAAACCCTGCTTCTGCAGGTACAACAATTCGTGTACCTTTACCTCCATTAACAGAAGAGCGTCGTCGCGATTTAATTAAAATTGTGAAAGGCGAAGCTGAACAGGGTAAAGTTGCTGTACGTAATGTTCGTCGTGATGCAAATGTACAAGTTAAAGCATTAGTAAAAGACAAAGAGATCAGCGAAGATCAAGAACGTCGTGCTCAAGATGAAATCCAAAAATTAACAGACGAATATGTTAAAAAAGTAGATGAAGTATTAGCAGCTAAAGAACAAGAATTATTAGATTTCTAATAAGTGCCTTTATCACTCACGCTATACAAATCCTCCTTAAGGCCGGAGATGTAAGGCGAAACGCATAAATCAATCAGGGCAGGGCTTGCCCGTAGAGCTTGTGAAGTGAATGACATTAGTCATCAGCAACAAGAACCACCGAAAGTAACTTGCCACAAGGTAAGAACGAGTAGGAATCCCCATACTTTAGAGTGGGGAGGAGGTCAATTGATAAATTGAAGTAGGACGCTGCACTAGCGTCCTTTTTTATAGATTTTATAAAAATCGAGGAAATAAAATGCAAAATATCGTGATTTTAGGTGCTACAGGCTCTATAGGTACAAGCACATTATCGGTAATAAAAAACAATCCTCAACAATATCGAGCTTTTGCTTTAGTTGGCGGAAAAAACGTGGACAAAATGTTAGAGCAGTGTATTGCTTTTTCACCAGATTTTGCGGCCCTTGCAAATATTAATGCGGCTCAAGAACTTGCTGAAAAATTAAAAGCAAAAGGAAGTCAAACCATAGTAATGGCTGGCGAAAAAGCAATATGTGAACTCGCAGCCCACCCAAAAGCTGATCAAGTTATGGCAGCGATTGTTGGTGCCGCGGGTTTATTGCCGACATTAGCAGCAGTACAAGCAGGTAAAAGAGTTTTATTAGCCAATAAAGAAGCCTTAGTAACTTGTGGTCAATTGTTTATTGATGAAGTAAAAAAACATAGTGCTCAATTATTGCCTGTGGACAGTGAACATAATGCTATTTTTCAATCGTTACCGCCTGAAGCACAAAAAAAAGTAGGATTTTGCCCTCTCACTGAACTTGGCGTGACAAAAATTGTCTTAACTGGTTCAGGAGGGCCTTTCCGTTATACGGATTTAACGGAATTTGATAGCATAACACCGGCACAAGCAGTCGCTCATCCAAATTGGTCAATGGGACAAAAAATCTCAGTAGATTCAGCAACCATGATGAATAAGGGCTTAGAATATATCGAAGCTCGCTGGTTATTTAATGCTAGCGCGGAAGAAATGGAAGTGATTATTCACCCACAATCTATTATTCATTCTATGGTTCGCTACCAAGATGGTTCGGTGATTGCACAAATGGGAAATCCAGATATGCGTACCCCAATAGCGGAAGCAATGGCGTATCCAAAGAGAATTTATGCTGGGGTGGAACCATTAGATTTTTATCAATTAAATGGGCTCACCTTTGTGGCACCGGATTATGACCGTTACCCTTGTTTAAAATTAGCTATTGAGGCTTTCGAAGCGGGGCAATATGCCACAACAGCAATGAATGCGGCCAATGAAATTGCCGTTGATGCATTTTTAAACCAGAAAATTAAATTTACAGATATTGCTAAATTAAATAAATGGGTAGTTGAAAATATTCCTGCTCGAGAAATAACGTGTATTGATGACGTATTATCTGTAGATAAAGAAGCTCGAGAAATGGCAACTAATAAGATTTTAACTTTTTAACGGACCAACCCTTGTGGTATATTGGCGCACAAACTTTTAAAAAAGGAATGATTAGCATTGGAGAAGAATCCTATTCCTCAACACGTTGCCATCATTATGGATGGCAACGGTCGTTGGGCAAAAAAACAAGGTAAAATGCGTATTTTTGGTCATCGCAACGGTATAAAAGCAGTACGTGAATCCGTTTCTTACGCGAAAAAAGCAGGTATCAAAGTTTTAACCTTGTATGCTTTTAGTCGAGAAAATTGGACACGTCCAGCCCATGAAGTATCGGCATTAATGACTTTATTTATGCAGGCATTACAAAAAGAAGCAAAAAGATTAAATAAAAACAATATAAAATTAAAAATTATTGGTGATATATCAGGATTTAGTTCAAGTTTACAAGAAAAAATCTGCCAAGTTGAACAAATGACAGAAAATAATACTGATTTAATTTTAAATATTGCAGCTAACTACAGTGGACATTGGGATATTTTACAAGCGGCTCAAAAAATTGCTGAACAAGTAAAAAACGGTCAGCTATTACCTAATGAAATCACAAAAGAGCAATTACAACATACCTTAGTAACAGAAACCTTACCTGCCGTAGATTTACTGATTCGTACCAGTGGGGAACAGCGAATTAGTAATTTTTTATTGTGGCAAATTGCTTATGCTGAACTTTATTTTACCGACATCTTATGGCCTGATTTTAATGAACAAGAATTTCATCAAGCTATTTTAAATTATCAACAACGAGAGCGCCGTTTTGGGGCTTCAGAATAACGAGGATTATTGTTGTGCTTAAAGAACGTATTTACTCCGCTATAGTTTTAATAGCCTTAGTTTTAGCGGCTTTATTTTTATTTAACCCTTTCTATTTTTCATTAACATTAGGGACGGCGATAACCTTAGCTGTATGGGAATGGACCCAATTTGCCGAAGTAAAACAACCATTTTGGCGCTTATTTATTTCTGGGTTATTTGGCTCTTTTCTCTTTATTTGGATCTATAGCTATGCATCAGATTTAAATGCCGGACGAGTTTTTGTTGATTATGCGGAATTAATATTATTTGCGGCGGTGATTTGGTGGTTAGTCGCACTATGTATGGTAGTAACCTTCCCTCAATCCACAAAGTTATGGCGAAAATCGACCTTCCTTCAATTTATTTTTGGTATTTGTACTTTAATCCCATTTTTTGTTGGTGCCTTAAGATTACGTTTAGAAAGCTATTCTACCGCACCATTACACGGTGTAATGTTACTTCTTTACGTCTTTATTTTAGTATGGGCGGCGGATTCTGGTGCTTATTTTGTAGGTCGTAAATTTGGTAAAACTAAATTAGCACCAAAAGTATCTCCAGGTAAAAGCTGGCAAGGTGTGTTTGGAGGCTTAGTCAGCGCTGGCATTCTTGCTACTATTTTTGTCCAAAGTATGCCTCAAGGCAGTTTTATTGTTTCAACCAATAGCTTTATTTTACTTTCAGTAGCGACAGTGGCCATTTCAATTTTAGGAGATTTAACGGAAAGTATGTTTAAACGTGAAGCAGGCATTAAAGATAGTAGTCACTTAATTCCTGGCCATGGTGGTATTTTAGATCGTATTGATAGTTTAACCGCTGCTGTACCATTCTTCGCTTATTTTTATTTTTACGTACTGTAAGGGAAAATGAATAATATGTCTTTTCTTTGGTCTTTAGGTTCTTTTATTATTGCGATTGGTGTATTAGTTGCAGTACATGAATATGGCCATTTTTGGGCGGCAAGAAAATGCGGAATTAAAGTTTTGCGTTTTTCCTTGGGATTTGGCAAAGTTTTATGGTCAAAAGTGGATAAACATGGCACTGAGTTTGCTCTCTCCATTATTCCATTGGGGGGCTATGTCAAAATGCTCGATGAAAGACAAGAAAAAGTGCCGGAAGAATTAAGATCACAAGCATTTAATAATAAAACAGTTGCACAACGTGCATTCGTGGCAGCAGCGGGGCCCGCTTTTAATTTTCTATTTGCAATTGTGGCTTATTGTTTTGTCTTTATTTATGGTATTCCGACCGTCAAACCGGTTATTGCAGATGTGACTCCACAGTCTATTGCGGCTCAAAGTCATATTCAAAAGAATAATCAAATTATGGCAATTGATGGTGATAAAGTGGATGATTGGACAGCAATTAATATGCTTTTAGCTACTAAAATGGGGCAACCTTCAGTTGAATTAACCTTAAGCCCTTTTGCTTCAAATATCGAAAAAAAATACCAATTAAATTTAACGCATTGGCATTTTGATCCTGAAAAAGAAGCCGCATTTACTTCCTTAGGGATACAACCTGTTGCTCCAAAGGTAGAAATGACCTTAACTAAAGTGATGGCAAATTCACCGGCAGCAAAAGTCGGGTTACAAGCTGGAGACTACTTAGCTCAAGCCAATGGCGAGCCTTTAAATTGGGTAAAATTTGTTGGAGATATCAGAGCCGGCAAACCGGTGGAAGTGCAAGTAACGCGCCAACAACACCAATTTAAGCAAACCTTAATTCCTGAATTAAATGAAAAAGGCCATTATGTGGTCGGCATTGCACCAACCATTATTCCCGTGGCTCAAAAATATTTAACGGAAATAAAATACGGCCCCCTTGAAGCATTGGGTAAAGGGGTGGAAAAAACTGCCGATTTGTCTTGGCTTACCATTAAAGTAATCGGTAAATTATTTACAGGTGATTTAGCCCTGAAAAATTTAAGTGGCCCAATTTCTATCGCTAAAGGCGCAGGGGCAACATCTCAAATTGGTTTAGTGTATTTTTTAAGTTTTATGGCTTTGATTAGTGTAAACTTGGGAATTATGAATTTATTTCCATTACCAGTATTAGATGGTGGACATTTATTATTTTTATTTTTGGAAGCAATTAAAGGTAAACCTCTTTCAGAAAATACTCAAAATTTTGCGTACAGAGTCGGCGCTATGTTATTGCTTGCTTTAACATGTTTTGCATTATTTAATGATTTTTTACGCTTATAACATATTATTTTTTATAATAGGAACAAATTTACGATGAAAAAACTTTTAGCAACAAGTCTTTTATTCGGCGCTTCAACAGTATTAGCTTCCCCTTTTATTGTTCAAAAAATTGAATTTAAGGGGATTCCAACAGAATTGGAAAGCACTGTATTAGCAAAATTACCAGTAAAAGTTGGGAAAAAAGCGTCAGAGAATGATATCGCGCGAACTATTGGTTCTCTATATCGAGAAGGCTATGAGCAAGTAGAGGTAATGAAAGATGGAAAAACATTAGTTATCTCTGTAGAACCAAAATATACAGTTTCTAATATTATAATAAAAGGAAGCAGCGTTATTCCTGATCAAGCATTATTAGATAATTTACAAAAAATGGGTGTAGATAAAGGGGAACCTTTAAATCGTGAACGCTTAGCCATTTTCCGTAAAGAATTACTAGAACATTACAAATCTGTAGGCCGTTACAATGCCAAGGTAAAAACAGATATTGAACCCATTTCTAGCACCAATGCCAATATTAAAATTACTATCGATGAAGACGACGTAGCGAAACTAAAAAGCATTACTTTTAAAGGCAATCATGCATTTTCAGCAAGTGAATTAGAAGAACAAATTGAACTTTCGCCAGACGCTTGGTGGAAAATTTTTGGTGCGAAATTTGAATCCTTACAATTTGGTAAAGACCTCGAAACATTACGTGCCTTTTATATGAATCACGGCTATCCAAAAATGCAAATTAGCAATACGGATGTGCAGTTAAATGATGAAAAAACCAAGGTTAACGTCACCATAGATATTGATGAAGGTGCAAAATATAACATCATCAATGCACGCGTTGTGGGTGATGTTGGTAGTGAAACCAAACCTTATTCTAAAATTTTAAAAACCATTCATTTAGGCGAAGAATATCGTCAATCTGATATTCAATCTGTCGAAACTCAAATTAAAGCCTTATTAGGTGAACAAGGTTACGCCAATCCAGAAGTAAGTATTAGCCCTAAATTTAATGATGAAAAGAAAACCGTTGAAGTAACATTTGTCGTGGATGCGGGACATCGTTATACGGTTCGCAATATTTCTTTTGAAGGTAACCACATTAGTGCTGACAGTACTTTACGTCAAGAAATGCGTCAACAAGAAGGCGCTTGGCTTTCTTCGCAAAAACTTGAGTTAGGGAAAGCCCGTTTAGAACGTACAGGTTTTTTTGATTCGGTGGAATTATCAACAGTAAATGTGCCAGGTACAACAGATCAAATTGATGCTATTTATAAAGTAAGAGAACGTAAAACCGGCAGTATTAACTTTGGTATTGGTTATGGTACAGAAAGTGGTTTTAGTTATAATGCCGGCATAAAACAAGATAATTTCTTAGGCTTAGGATCTTCTTTAAGTTTATCTGGCTCTCGTAACGACTACGGCACCAATGTGAGCCTAGGCTATAACGAACCTTACTTCACCAAAGATGGCGTAAGTTTAGGTGGAAATGTTTATTTTGATGATTACGATAACTCAAAAAGTGACACCTCTTCAAAATATGCGAAAACCAGTTACGGTATTAGCGGGACTTTAGGCTTCCCAGTTAATGAAAATAACTCCTACTATTTAGGTTTAGGCTATGCCAACAATAAACTGAAAAATGTAGAGCCTGAATTCCATCGTGCTTTATATGCAGAATCTATGGGCTTTAAAAATTGGACTTTTAAAACCCAAGATTACGATTTCTCATTTGGTTGGAATTACAATAGCTTAAACCGTGGTTTCTTCCCAACAGACGGGGTAAGAGCCAGCATTGGCGGTAAAGTGACTTTGCCAATGTCAGATAATAAATACTATAAAATTAATGCCGATGTCCAAGCTTTCTATCCATTAGATCGAGAACATCAATGGGTACTAAAAGGTAAAGCGTCTTTCTCTTTTGCTGATGGTTTTGGTGGTAAACGCTTACCGTTCTATCAATCTTATTCGGCTGGTGGAATTGGTAGCTTACGTGGTTTTGAATATGGTGCCATTGGGCCGAAAGCAATTTATTTACCAAACAATCTCAATTCAAATGATCATAGATATGATTTTATAAATGAGCTTGAATATTATACAAGGCCAAGTTCAGACGTTGTCGGCGGTAACGCAATGGCCTTAGCGAGTGCAGAATTAATTGTACCCACACCATTTGTAGATGATAAAAACCAAACAAGCGTGAGAACATCGTTATTTGTGGATGCTGCTAGCGTATGGAGTACTCATTGGAAAGAAGATGGTAAAAGATTTAAAGATTTACCAGATTATGGCGATCCAAGTCGTGTACGCGCATCAACAGGTGTGGCTTTACAATGGAATTCACCAATTGGGCCTTTAGTTTTCTCTTATGCAAAACCATTGAAAAAATATAAAGGCGACGAAATTGAACAGTTCCAATTTAGTGTAGGAACTTCATTCTAATTTGTAACTAATTAGCTCGGATCTTATAACAAGATCTGAGTTTCTTTTCACTTGATAAAAAGGAAAAAACAATGAAAAAATTTGCAAAATTAACAGCACTTTCTGTAATTTTAGGTTTAGGTTCAAGTGTCGCAATGGCACAAGAAAACATTGGTTTAATCAATGTTGATTATTTATATTCACATCATCCTGATCGTGTGCAATCTTTTAAACAAATTGAAAACAAATTAAAAGCGCCTGCGGATAAATTAAAAGCAGAAGAAAAAGCATTAGCAGATAAAAAAGCAGCCTTTACTCAAGAAATTGATAAAAAAATTAAAGCATTAGAAAAAGCTGCGCCAAAACTTCGCTCAAAAGAAATCAAAAAACGCCAAGAAGCGATTGCTAAACTTGCTCAACAACGTGAAGGCGAATTGAAAAAACTTTATGACGCTTATCAACAAAAAGTTGTGGCATTTAAAACAGAAGCACAACAACTTGAAGTGGCGACTAATAAACGTTTATTAAATGATATCCAAGTAGCAACAGATAAAATCGCGAAAGAAAAACACTACACATTAGTGCTAGATGAAAAAGCCGCAATTTATGCAGAGCCTAGTAAAAATTTAACACAAGAAGTGTTAAAAGCATTACCAACTCCAACAAAGGCTAAATAATGAAGTCTTATTCTTTACAAGAGTTAGCTCAGTTTTTAGATGTCGATTTTAAAGGTGATGGCCAAGTGGCCATCACTGGTATTGCATCCTTAACAAAAGCAACACCGGAACAATTAACGTTTATTTCTAATCCAAAATTTAGAACGCTATTAAAAGAAAGCCAAGCGGGGATTTTAGTTGTAAATGAAAGTGATATTGAATTTTGTGATGAAACGAGCAATTTGCTGATTGTAAATGATCCTTATGTGGCCTATGCTCGCTTAGCCCAATATATGGATAACACACCAAAAGCAGCACAAAATATCCATCCTAGTGCGGTTATCGCGGAAAGTGCCCATCTTGGAGAAAATGTTTCTATTGGTGCGAATGCCGTCATTGAAGAAAATGTAACGCTAGGTAATGATGTCATTATTGGTCCAGGTTGTTTTGTTGGTCAAAATAGTAAAATTGACAATGGCACCCAACTTTGGGCAAATGTCACGGTTTATCATAATGTTGAAATTGGACAATATTGTTTAATTCAGTCTGGTGCGATTATTGGTAGTGATGGTTTTGGTTATGCCAATGAGCGTGGTAAATGGATTAAAATCCCACAAACCGGCGGTGTCATTATCGGTAATCGAGTGGAAATTGGAGCCTGTACCTGTATCGATCGTGGAGCATTAGATCCAACAGTGATCGAAGACAATGTTATCATCGATAATCTTTGTCAAATTGCTCATAATGTTCATATCGGTACTGGAACTGCTGTTGCTGGTGGCGTCATTATGGCGGGAAGTTTAAAAGTTGGACGTTATTGCTTAATTGGCGGCGCGAGCGTTATTAACGGCCATATGGAAATTTGTGATCAAGTAAATATTACGGGTATGAGTATGGTATTAAAACCAATTACTGAACCCGGTGTTTACTCTTCAGGGGTCCCTGTGCAGCCAAATAGAAAATGGCGAAAAACAACAGCATTAACCATGGATATTGAACGAATGCAAAAACGTTTAAAAACATTGGAAAAAAAACTTAAATAAAAATTAATATAAAATGCACCTTCAACGTGGTGCATTTTTGTATTCACCTATAAAATAACGTATAATTCACAGTTATTTTTTAATTATTAAATCTAATTTCATCGAGGTTGTTGTGACAAACGAAACAAGCGCAAACAAAATAATTGAAGCCAATGAATTAATGAATTTTTTACCTCATCGCTACCCATTTTTATTAGTAGATCGCGTGGTAGATTATCAAGAAGGTCAATGGTTAAAAGCAATTAAAAATGTCTCTGTAAATGAACCCTGTTTTACCGGCCACTTCCCAGGTCAACCTATTTTACCCGGCGTATTAATTTTAGAAGCCTTAGCACAAGCCTCAGGTGTGTTAGCCTGTTTAACTAATGGACGCTTAGATAATGAGTTATATTATTTTGCCTCCATTGATAATGCCCGCTTTAAACGCCCTGTGGTGCCAGGTGATCAGTTAGTATTAGAAATTACCTATGAAAAAGAACGTCGCGGAATTTCTCGTTTTAAAGCCGTAGCAAAAGTTGACGATAAAGTCGCTTGTGAAGCGGATTTAATGTGCGCAAGACGTAAGAATGCATAATCAAGAAGGAAAAAAAAGTCATATGATTCACTCAACAGCCCAAATTCATCCAAGTTCTATTATCGAAGAAGGTGCAAAAATTGGAGAAAATGTTGTTATTGGTCCATTTTGTATTGTTGGAAGTCAGGTAGAGATTGGTAAAGGTACTATTTTACATTCTCACGTTGTGATTAATGGGCATACAAAAATTGGTGAAGATAATCAAATTTTTCAATTTGCAACTATTGGTGAAATTAATCAAGATTTAAAATATTCCGGTGAAGATACCTTAACGATTGTCGGTAATCGTAATCGTATTCGTGAAAGTGTCACTATTCATCGAGGAACCATTCAAGGTGGTGGTGTAACGCGTATTGGTGATGATAATTTATTTATGGTGAATGCTCATATTGCTCACGATTGCCAAATAAAAAACCGTTGTATTCTTGCAAATAATGCCACTTTAGCAGGACATGTCGAATTAGATGATTTTGTTATTGTTGGCGGAATGTCAGCAATTCATCAATTTGTTATTGTTGGTGCACATGTGATGTTAGGTGGGGGGTCGATGGTGAGTCAAGATGTGCCTCCATACGTTATGGCTCAAGGCAACCATGCTCGCCCATTCGGTGTGAATTTAGCGGGACTTAAACGTCGAGGTTTTGATCGACCAACATTACATGATATTCGTAATGTTTATAAATTAATTTATCGTAGTGGTAAAACCCTAGAAGAAGTGATGCCTGAAATTGAGCATTATGCAAAAACGGATAGTGCGATTAGTTTCTTCTTAAACTTTTTCAAACGCTCAACTCGCGGTATTATTCGCTAAAAAATTTTTTTAAACAAACACCGCACTTTTTTAAGGGCGGTGTTTTTTTTACTGTACTGTATGAGGTCTTATTATGACTGTTTCTCAAGAAACCCATTCTCAATCAATTCATTTACAACCAATAAATTCACAACCAACAATTGGTATTATTGCTGGAGAAATTTCAGGTGATACACTTGGTGCGTCTTTAATTAAAGCTTTAAAAAGCCATTATCCCAATGCACGTTTTGTTGGTATTGCAGGCCCTAAGATGATTGCTGAAGGAGCAGAAAGTTGGATTGATATGGAAGAAATTTCAGTAATGGGAATAGCTGAAGTTGTAAAACATTTACCGCGTTTATTAAAAATAAGAAAAACAATCACGGAACGTTTGCTGGCTGAAAAACCAGATATTTTTATTGGAATTGATGCCCCAGATTTTAATCTTGATGTGGAAACTAAGTTAAAAGAAAACGGCATTAAAACTGTGCAGTATGTTAGCCCATCCGTATGGGCATGGCGTCAAAAACGTATTCATAAAATTGCCAAAGCAACCAACTTAGTTTTAGCCTTACTACCGTTTGAAAAGGCTTTTTATGATAAATTTGACGTGCCTTGCCAATTTGTGGGCCACAGTATGGCTGATAGCATCGCTTTAAAACCAAGTCGAGCAGAAGCTTGTGAAATTTTGGGGCTTGATCTACAAAATCGTTATTTAGCCATACTAGTAGGAAGTCGTCGTACGGAGGTGGATTTTTTAAGCGAACCTTTTTTAAAGGCTGCAGAAATTTTAAAACAGCGTTATCCAGATATAAAGATTTTAGTGCCTTTGGTTAATTCACAACGACGTCAACAATTTGAAGCAATTAAAGAAAAAGTTGCCCCAGAATTAGAGGTAATTTATTGTGACGGTCATGCTCGCCAAGCATTAACACTGGCAGATGGTACATTATTAGCCTCTGGTACCGCCGCTTTAGAAGCAATGCTATGTAAATCACCAATGGTTGTAGGTTACAAAATGAAAGCTTCAACCTATATTTTGGCGAAAAGATTAGTTAAAACCCCTTATATTTCTTTGCCTAATTTACTGGCTAATGAAATGTTAGTGCCAGAATTAGTACAAAAAGAATGCACACCAGAAAAATTAGCAGAAGCTCTTGATATTTATTTTAGTCCAGCAGAACAAGCTCGTTTAACGCGTAATGCCTTAATACAACGCTTTACCGATATTCATCGCAATATTCAATGTGATGCGGATAAACAAGCAGCCTTAGCCATTATGGATTTAATGGAAGGGAAAAATAATGACGAAATTTAATTATCCTGATTGCCAATATATTGCTGGTGTAGATGAAGTGGGACGAGGGCCTCTGATTGGTGATGTAGTGACTGCCGCAGTCATTTTGGATCCTAATAATCCTATTGAAGGATTAAATGATAGTAAAAAATTATCAGAAAAAAAACGTGAAGCTCTAGCCTTGGAAATAAAAGAAAAAGCTTTAGCTTGGAGTATTGGGCGCGCAACGCCCACAGAAATTGATGAGCTGAATATTTTACATGCTACAATGCTTGCTATGAGTCGAGCGGTAGAAGGTTTAAAGATAAAACCTGATTTCGTTTTAATTGATGGAAATCGTGTTCCTTCACAATTAACTATGGCCGCGGAAGCTATTGTAAAAGGCGATGGTTTAGTAGCAGAAATTAGTGCTGCATCAATTATAGCCAAGGTAGAGCGCGATCATGATATGTATGAATTAGATAAAGAGTACCCTGAATATGGATTTGCTAAACATAAAGGTTACCCAACAAAAGTTCATTTTGAAAAACTTGCACAGCTTGGTATTTTACCTATGCATCGCAGAAGCTTTAAACCTGTGCAAAAATATTTAGATTAAACATCATATTTATTTTTAGGAGTAATAAATGTTTGGTGTCACCTTTAGTTCATTAACAAGCCCATTATCCTTAACCCTATTATTTTTACTTGGGGCGATTTTTTTATTTGTACAAAATAAAATTCGGATGGATGCTATTGCTTTACTCGTTATGTTAGCTTTTAGTTTAAGTGGTATTTTAACCATTCCAGAAGTATTGGCAGGTTTTAGTGACCCCAACATTATTTTGATCGGCTTATTATTTGTTATCGGTGAAAGCCTCGCACGCACAGGTGTTGCTTATGCCGTAAGTGAATGGTTAATTAGTCGTGCTAAAAATAGTGAAGCAAGAGTCATTGTCTTGCTTATGGTTGCAGTAGCCGTTTTAGGGGCCTTTATGAGCTCCACGGGTATTGTGGCGATTTTTATTCCTGTAGTATTGGTGATTTGCCAAAAAATGGGGTTATCCCCAAGACGCCTAATGATGCCCCTAAGTGTTGCCGGCTTAATAAGCGGTATGATGACCCTTATTGCTACCGCACCAAACTTAATTGTAAATGCTGAATTAGTCCGCTTATCAGGGGAGCGTTTAAGCTTTTTCTCCTTTACTCCCTTTGGTATTGTCATTTTAGTAATGGGCGTTTTGTATATGTTATTCGTCCGAAATTGGCTAGGCCCTGCGGCTTCTGAAGAAAGTGAAGCCTCAACTCGCCTTTCTATTCAAGATTTAATTGATAACTATGAACTAAACGAACGCACAAGATCTGTGGTGGTAAAAACAGGCTCTGATTTTATCGGCAAAACAGTAGAGAATCTCCATTTACGGTCTAAATTTGGCATTAACATTATTGCCATTGAACGTTGGCGCCGTTTACGAGCTAATTTTATGATCTCAGAAATAGGGAAAGTGGAAATTAAAGAAAAAGATATTTTATTTATTGATATTAGCGACCCTGAACTAGATATTAACGCAGTATGTAAAAATCACGCTCTCGAACCTTCAGCATTACGTACACAAGGTTTTAACCAAAAAGCAAGCCTCTTGGGTATGGTAGAAATTACCCCTGTTCCAAATAATGGCAATATTGGTAAAACAATTCGAGAATTAGCGTTTCGCACCCATTATGGGGTGAATATTATTGGCATTAAACGTAATAATCAAATTTTAAAAGGCAATATAGTCGATGAACCAATTAAACTAGGCGATCTCTTACTTGTTATTGGTTCTTGGAAGTTAATCCAAAATATGCGCCAACAAACGAAAAGTTTTTTTGTGCTTGATTACCCAAAGGAAATTCAGCAAGCCGCACCAGCAAAAAAACAAGCACCTTATGCTCTTTTCTCCATCGGGGTTATGGTAGCCTTAATGGTTTCTGGCGTGGTACCTAATGTTATGGCAGCTCTTATTGCCTGTTTACTGCTCGCTCAATTCCGCTGTGTAGACGCAAAATCAGCGTATAACTCGGTGCAATGGTCAAGTTTAATTTTAATTATCGGTATGATGCCTTTTTCTATTGCCTTACAAAAAACAGGTGGGGTAGATTTAGCGGTTCATCATCTTTTAAATATTGCTGGCGGTTGGCAAACTACCGCCTTATTAATGGGATTATTTATTGTTTGTGCCGTGGTAGGTTTATTTATTTCTAACACGGCCACCGCAGTATTAATGTCACCGATTGCCATTGAAATTGCCTACCAATTAAATTTATCACCAATACCATTTGCTATGGTGGTAGCTATTGCCGCTTCCAGTGCTTTTATGACACCTATTTCATCACCTGTAAATACTATGGTATTAGGTTTAGGGAATTATAAATTTAGTGACTTTGTAAAAATTGGTGTACCTTTTACATTATTAGTTATGGTGGCTACCGTATTTTTAGTTCCCATATTTTTCCCATTATCACTTTAATTGACATAAACAAATTTATAAAAAGGACACAATATGACAACCACATTAAAAATTGGCTTAGTTTCTATTTCTGACCGCGCCTCCACAGGCGTATATGAAGATCAAGGGATCCCATCATTACAAGCATGGTTAGAAAATGCCTTAGAAGATAGCTTTGAAGTAGAAGCACGCTTAATCCCCGATGAACAAAAAACGATTGAAGAAACCCTTTGTGATTTAGTGGACAACCAACATTGTCACTTAGTTTTAACTACCGGTGGAACAGGCCCCGCGAAACGAGATGTCACCCCAGATGCCACCCTTGCTATTGCCGATCGTGAAATGCCAGGCTTTGGTGAACAAATGCGCCAAGTGAGTTTGCATTTTGTACCAACGGCGATTTTATCGCGCCAAGTAGGGGTGATTCGTAAAGAAAGTTTAATCTTAAATTTACCAGGCCAACCAAAAGCCATTGCAGAAACGTTAGAAGGTGTTAAAGATGAAACGGGTAAAGTATTAGTAAAAGGCATTTTCGCCGCCGTACCTTATTGTTTACAATTAATTAACGGCATTTATATTGACACCAAACCTGAGGTTATTAAAAGCTTCCGCCCAAAAGCCGCCCGTCGTGAGCAATAATATGCCAGCATAAACGCGGTCCATTTAGTTTTAACAATATTAAGGAGCCAATATGAAAAAGATTGAAGCCATAATTAAACCATTTAAATTAGATGATGTACGTGAAAGCCTGTCTGATATTGGTATTAACGGAATGACAGTAACTGAAGTGCGCGGCTTTGGTCGCCAAAAAGGACATACAGAGTTGTATCGTGGCGCCGAATATATGGTAGATTTTCTGCCTAAAGTGAAAGTAGAAATAGTGGTACCTGATGAATTGGTGGAACAATGTTTAGAAGCCATTATTGACACAGCCCAAACAGGCAAAATTGGCGACGGCAAAATCTTTGTTTATGATGTGGAGCGTGCCATCCGTATTCGCACCTTAGAAGAAAATGACGAAGCTTTATAAAAAACATTAAAAATTTATCTCAATCTCACAGGCCTTTGTAAGATGCTGGTTCTTTCTTTGGCCGGTGGGATTTCTTTTTGTAAAAAAGAATAGATTAATACTAGGAAAATCAGTACAATCTGTGCCTATTTTTTTACATAAATCACATTTTTAATAAGCCATAATGTGTGACAACGAGGCAACTATGACCAATAAAATTAATTTAATGAACCTAACTCGTATGCAAATGCGTGAATTTTTAAAAGAGTTAGGGGAAAAACCTTTTCGAGCGGATCAGCTTGTTAAATGGATTTACCATTTCGGTGAAGATAATTTTGACAATATGACCAACATCAACAAAAAATTACGTGAAAAATTAAAACAAGTTGCAGAAATTGTGGCTCCAGAAGTCGCGGTGGAACAACGTTCTAGCGATGGCACAATTAAATGGGCGATGCAAGTAGGGGATCAACAAGTGGAAACCGTCTATATTCCAGATGGCGATCGAGCGACATTATGTGTTTCTTCTCAAGTAGGCTGTGCTTTAGCTTGTACTTTCTGCTCCACTGCTCAACAAGGATTTAATCGTAACTTAACGGTTTCAGAAATTATTGGTCAAGTATGGCGTGCGTCTAAAATTATCGGTAATTTTGGGGTAACGGGCATACGCCCAATTACTAACGTTGTAATGATGGGGATGGGCGAACCATTGCTTAATGTGGCGAATGTGGTGCCAGCAATGGAATTAATGCTAGATGATTTTGCTTATGGTTTATCTAAACGTCGTGTGACTTTATCCACATCAGGCGTGGTACCTGCCTTAGATAAATTAAGCGGTATGATTGATGTGGCATTAGCTATTTCATTACATGCACCTAATGATAACTTACGTGATGAAATTGTGCCTTTAAATAAAAAATACAATATTGAATCATTAATTGATTCGGTTAATCGCTATTTAAAAGTCTCTAATGCTAACCATGGGAAAGTGACCATTGAATACGTAATGCTAAATCAAATTAACGACAGCGTAGAGCACGCCCATCAATTAGCCAAAGTACTAAAAAATACCCCTTGTAAAATTAACTTAATCCCGTGGAACCCCTTCCCAGAAGCACCTTACGCGAAAAGCTCTAATACCCGCATTGATCGCTTCCAAAAAACTTTAATGGAATATGGTTTAACGGTAATCGTACGCCGTACTCGTGGTGACGATATTGATGCTGCCTGTGGCCAATTAGCAGGGGATGTTATTGACCGCACAAAACGTACCGCACAAAAAAGACGTTTTGGGGAAACGCTTTCTACAAGACAGTTATAGTAGGATTTGTTAAAATCTCGACACAACTTTTTAGGCACAAATAAAGGAGACATAAATGTTAAAATTTAAATCACTTATTTTTGTTTTTTTAGGCTTAATACTAACGGGTTGTGTCGTTAAAAATACCCCAGCAACCTTTGATAAAACGAAAGCAGCTAAAGCAAGAGTGGATCTTGCTTTAGCTTATTTAAATCAAAGAAATTTTAGTCAAGCAAAAATTAATTTAGATAAGGCATTGAATTATAGTAAAAATTACTACTTACCTTATGCCGCAATGGCTTATTATCATCAAGTACAAGGCAATCAAAAGCAGGCACAAAAATTCTATCAACAAGCAATTACATTAGATAATAAGCAAGGAGATGTGAAAAATAATTATGCTGTATTTTTATGCGAGCAAAAAAAATATCCACAAGCATATCAACAGTTCGAACAAGCCTTAGCCACGCCAGATTATTATAATCAAGCGGATACTTTTGAAAATATCGCCCTATGTGCGTTACAACAAGGTAATGGTGAACGCTTTGAACAAGCGATGCATTCCTTAGAAAAAGTGGCACCAGAAAGAGCATTTGCCTTAAAAAAAGCGCATTAAAAGCCAGCTTTTAAAAATTCATTGCAAAAGATAAGCGCTAACTTTAAACTTAAGCGCTTATAAACAAAAACTTAATATTAAGAAATGTAAATAATGAACCAATCAGACAATCCCGAAATCCACAATACAACAGAGTCAGCAACGGTCCTCACCCTTGGTGAACGCTTTAAACAAGCACGAGAAGCACAGAATTTAAGCTTTGATGATATCTGTAAAAAAATCAATTTACGTCCTATTTTATTAACTCAATTAGAAAATAATGAATTTGAAAGTGCCGATATTCCGGTGACTTTTATGAAGGGTTATATTCGTAGTTATGCCAAATTCTTACAATTACCAGAAGCCAGTTATAGTGATGTGCTTGCCTCTTTATCTGATGGTCATAAAAATGATTTAGGCAAAAATACACGTATTATGAAACACGTCAATAATCATAATGATCATAGTCATCGTGTGGGATATCTTTCTTTAATTGTGATTTTAATTTTAGCCATTCTTACGGCTTGTTGGTGGTGGCAAAGTTATCGTCAAACAGAACAAGCACGTGATAGCTTAGTGGAAAGTTATGTACAGGATAGCTCTCAAGAACAAAAAACAGAGGCACAACCAGAAGCATCAAAATCCAATGCTTTACCGAATAATACAATATTACAAACTCCAGTGATTAATACAATAAACACGGAGGATTCCTTAAATAACAGCATAAAAAAGAATAGTCCAGAAGGCGGGGCAAATAAATCTGTATTGCCATTAACTTCTGGTGCTATTTTAGAAAAAGCAATGTTAGCGACACAAGATCAAAATAAACTTGAAAGCGCATTAACAAAGGAAAAAAGTGTTAAGCAACAAGCAATTTTAAAAATTAATATAACAGGTGACTGCTGGCTAAGTGTAAAAGACAATAAAAATCAAGTTTTAGCACAAAAAGCCTATAAAGCAGGTGATACATTAAATTTTTATGACAATTCGTCATATTCTCTAGTAGTGGGCGCCCCAGGGAATGTTGAAATTACCTATAAAGGCAAGGCTTATCCATTAGCAATTAATGGAAAAGTGGCTAGAGTAAAATTATCTTAAAGAGTAAAACTATGTCAGAACAACCGATGATTAAACGTCGCCAATCTAAAAAGATTTATGTTGGAAATGTGCCCGTGGGGGGAGATGCACCAATTGCAGTGCAATCCATGACGAACACAAAAACCACAAATGTAGAAGAAACGGTGGCACAAATAAAGGCTCTTGAACGTGTAGGTGCCGATATTGTACGTGTTTCTGTGCCAACAATGGATGCAGCCGAAGCTTTTAAAGTTATTAAACAACAAGTGAATGTTCCCCTCGTGGCAGATATTCATTTTGACTATCGTATCGCCCTTAAAGTGGCGGAATATGGCGTAGATTGCTTACGAATTAATCCTGGAAATATTGGCCGTGAAGACCGTATTCGAGCGGTGGTGGATTGTGCCAAGGATAAAAATATTCCCATTCGAATTGGGGTAAATGCCGGTTCATTAGAAAAAGATATTCAAGAAAAATACGGCGAACCAACGCCACAAGCATTATTAGAAAGTGCCTTACGTCACGTAGAAATTTTAGATCGTCTTAACTTCGATCAATTTAAAGTAAGCGTAAAAGCCTCTGATGTATTCCTTGCGGTAGAAAGCTACCGATTATTGGCTAAAGCCATCACTCAACCACTTCATCTTGGTATTACCGAAGCGGGGGGAGCACGAGCGGGTGCAGTGAAATCGGCGGTAGGATTAGGAATGTTACTTTCTGAAGGCATTGGCGATACCCTACGTGTTTCCTTAGCGGCTGATCCCGTGGAAGAAATCAAAGTGGGTTTTGATATTTTAAAATCTCTTCGTATTCGCTCAAGAGGTATTAACTTTATTGCTTGCCCGACGTGTTCGAGACAAGAATTTGACGTTATTGGCACAGTTAATGCCTTAGAACAACGTCTTGAAGATATTATTACACCAATGGACGTATCTATTATTGGCTGTGTCGTAAATGGCCCAGGTGAAGCCTTAGTCTCTGATTTAGGGGTAACTGGCGGGAATAAAAAAAGTGGCTTTTATTTAGATGGGACCCGTCAAAAAGAACGTTTTGATAATGAACAACTTATCGACCAATTAGAAGCAAAAATTCGTGCCAAAATCGCACAACAAGATCCAAACAATAGAATAATTTAAGGAATTAACGTGGCTAAAACAATTCAAGCAATTCGAGGAATGAATGACTGTCTCCCAACTGAAACACCATTATGGCAGTGGGTAGAAAATAAAATTAGAACAACTTTAGCAAATTATGGTTATAGCGAAATCCGTATGCCAATCGTAGAAAGTACTCCACTTTTTGCGCGCGCTATTGGCGAAGTAACGGACGTGGTAGAAAAAGAAATGTTTACTTTTAATGACCGTGACGAAGAAAGCTTAACCTTACGTCCAGAAGGTACGGCCGGTTGCGTACGTGCAGGTATTCAAAATGGTTTGCTTTATAACCAAGAACAACGCCTTTGGTATATGGGTCCAATGTTCCGTTATGAACGCCCACAAAAAGGTCGTTATCGTCAATTCCACCAAGTTGGGGTAGAAATTTTTGGCATTGCTAATCCTGAAATTGATGCAGAGTTAATTTTACTCACTGCGCGTTTATGGAAACAATTAGGCATTTTAGAGCACGTGACTTTACAGCTCAATTCCATTGGTTCTTTAGACGCCCGTAAAGCTTACCGTGCAGCCTTAGTAGAATTTTTACAACAACATATGGATGTGTTAGATGACGACTGTAAACGCCGCCTTACAACCAATCCATTACGTATTCTTGACAGTAAAAATCCAGAAGTACAAGCAATCTTAAATGATGCGCCTAAATTACAAGATTATTTAGATGAAGAAAGCCGCGAACATTTTACTAAACTTTGCCAATTACTTGATAACTTAGGTATTACTTATGAAGTAAATCAAAAACTGGTTCGTGGTTTAGATTATTACAATAAAACAGTATTCGAATGGGTGACCAACGCATTAGGCGCACAAGGCACAATTTGTGGCGGTGGCCGTTATGATGGTTTGGTGGCGCAACTTGGGGGACATGCGACCTGTGGTGTAGGTTTTGCTATGGGCTTAGAACGTTTAGTGCTATTAGTGCAAGAAGTGAATAGCCAAATTGAAGTCGCTAACCCAGTGGATATTTATGTTGTTTATAATGGGGAAAATACGACAGTACCTGCTTTCCAATTAGCGGAAAAATTAAGAACAGAATTACCTCAATTACGCACTATGGTGAACTGTAGCGGTGGTAACTTTAAAAAACAATTTAAACGTGCTGATAAAAGTGGTGCAAAATTTGCATTAGTTATTGGTGAAACTGAAGCACAAAATAATCAAGTAGTCGTAAAAGATCTACTTGGTCGTAGCGAACAGCAAACCATTGAAATGGACGCAATTGTTCCTTATTTAGCAACTAAATTTTAATTAATCATTTAATTTAAAAGGAAATGACTATGGCTTATACCATTGAAGAAGAACAAGAGATTAACGAGATTAAGACCTGGTGGAAAGAAAACTACAAAGGCATAATCACTATTTTTGTATTAACAATGGCGGCAGTTTTCGGATGGCGTTATTGGCAAAATTATCAAATTGAACAAACACAACTACGTTCAATGCAATATGAAGCTGTAATTGCAGATATTGATTCAAATAAAGCTGTAGATAATTTTGTGAAGTCTAATGGCGAAACCACCTATGCTGTTTTTGTATTATTAGATCAAGCAAGAAATGAAGTTATTGATGAAAAATTTGCAGAAGCTGAAAAATCATTAACAGAAGCATTAAATCAATCTCAAGATGATATTTTAACTTCAATTAGTGCATTACGTTTAGCAGCAGTGCAATATCAATTAGGTAAATACGAGCAAGCCCTAGCAACCTTAAAACAAGTGAAAGGTAAAACCTGGGAAGCCTCAAAACTTATCTTAAGCGGTGACATTCAAATAGCTCAAGGTAATAAAGATGCAGCCAAAGCCACATTTGAACAAGCCTTAAAAATTGCCAATGATACACAACGCCCAATGATTGAGGTACGTTTTAATAATCTTTCTTAAATAGGAAGTCTAAAATGAAAAAAATTAGCACCATCCATATTCCACAGCCTTTGTTATTTATTACAACTTTAGTGATGATGTTATATTTACCAAAGGTTTATAGTTTTCAAACTAATTGGTATTTGGTGCTAATTTTTTTATGCCTTAGTTTCACCGTGGCATTATTGAGTGTGATCAAATTTATTTTTAACCCTAAAACCAACATCAGCCCATTTTTCATTCGAAAAACCAATTACTTAGTCACCAGTGGCATTTACCAATATAGCCGCAATCCTATGTACCTCAGCTTAGCCTTATTGCTTTGTGCGATTTTCTTTTTCTTAGGAAATTCACTGGCATTTATTGGCATTCCTTTCTTTATCTGTAGCACTACCATTTTTCAAATCAAAATAGAAGAAACTTTCCTTATACAACGTTTCGGTGATGAATATTTGCGTTATCAATCTAAAGTTCGCCGCTGGATCTAGCTTTTAACAGCCGTTTTTTTGTCAAATTACGCCGTAAAAACCTGCCCTTTAGGGCGGGGATATAAGGCATAAAATATAGCTCTTTTTAGTGTGGTGTTTGTTGTTGCTCGATATATTGTTTAATAATTGCGATTGGTGCACCGCCACAACTACCTGCAAAATATGATGGCGACCATAAGTGATTTCCCCATAAATTTTTTCGAATTGTTGGATAGTGTTTTTTTCTAATCATTCGACTGGATACTCCTTTCAAACTATTCACAAGGCTTGTAATTGCAACTTTCGGTGGGTAATTGATGAGTAAATGAACGTGATCGTCTTCTCCGTCAAATTCGACAAGTTCTGACTCAAAATCTGCACAAACCTTAGAAAAAATATTTTTTAAATCATCAAGTATTTCTTTCGTAAAGACACCACGACGATATTTTGTTACGAAAACTAAATGGACGTGCATATTGAAAACGCAATGTCTTCCCGTTCTAATTTCCGTTTCTTTTCTCATAGACCAAATATATAATAAGTTAATTTTTTTTAAATTTTAATGTTTGTATGCTTATTCGCAAAGCCTTTAAATATCGGATTAAACCAAATGGGGAACAACAACGCAAAATTAAGCAGTTTTGTGGTTGTTCTCGTTTTGTTTTTAATCGTGCATTGGCTTGGCAAAACGAACAATACGAGCAAGATAACAGTTTTAAATTTAGCTATACAAAGATTGCTAACCTATTACCAAGTTGGAAAAAAGAACTTCTTTGGCTTAAAGATTGCCATTCACAAGTTTTACAGCAGTCCTTAAAAGACTTAGAAAAAGCCTTCAAAAATTTTTTTGCTAAGCGGGCTGATTTCCCAAAGTTTAAACGAAAAGGTGTGAAAGAAAGTTTTCGTTTCCCACAAGGTTGCAAAATTGAGCAAGAAAACAACTGCTTGTATTTGCCTAAAATTGGTTGGGTAAAATATATAAATTCTCGGCCTCTTGTTGGTGAAATTAAAAATATCACCGTAAGTGAAAAATGCGGACAATTTTTTGTGAGTATTCAAACAGAATTTGAACAAGAACGCCCCCAACATCTAGG
>SAMEA104404106__coassemble_537_pt1 | contig 38439 bp, 32 predicted proteins | sample SAMEA104404106__metabat2_high_PE_050 | metagenome-assembled genome bin SAMEA104404106 (sample SAMEA104404106) | Balaenoptera acutorostrata | reverse complement strand
CCACGACAACTGGAATCACAATCCAGGGCTCTACCAACTGAGCTATAGCCACCATCATTTAGATATTACATTGTGCCTTGGTGCGTTCGACAGGATTTGAACCTGCGACCTTTGGCTCCGGAGGCCAACGCTCTATCCAACTGAGCTACGAACGCATTAATTAATGCACTTCGTTATTGCGGGGTGTATAATAGTGATTTCGCCTATTATTGTCTAGTCTTTTTTTTAAAAAAAATCACGTTAGATAGTTTTTTAAGCAATCCTTCTTTAGTTAATCATTTTTTAACTATATTTCTAATACTTTTCAATCAATCTAGTAAAAATAACAATTAAATAAATTAATTCTTCATCTTATTATTTCAAACTCTTTACAGTACAATAGCCCACTATGAATTTTCATATTGTATTTTACTAATGATAAGGAGTAATAATGACAACTTCACAAGCTTTGTTTGCTCGTGCAAAAAATGTAATTCCTGGAGGGGTTAACTCTCCAGTTCGAGCATTTAATGGTGTAAGCGGTACCCCTATATTTATGGAAAAAGCTCAGGGCGCTTATATTTATGATACAGAAGGTAAAGAATATATTGATTATGTAGGTTCTTGGGGACCAATGATTTTAGGTCACAATCATCCTTCTATTTTAAATGCGGTTTTAAAAACAGCACAAAATGGTTTAAGTTTCGGTACACCTACACCTTTGGAAGTGGAACTAGCAGAATTAGTTTGTAAACTTGTTCCTTCTATTGAGATGGTACGTATGGTAAGTTCAGGAACGGAAGCAACTATGTCGGCTATTCGTTTAGCTCGTGGCTACACTAAACGAGACAAAATCTTAAAATTTGAAGGTTGCTATCATGGCCATTCTGATAGTTTATTAGTAAAAGCAGGCTCTGGTGCCTTAACTTTAGGCCAACCAAGTTCTCCTGGTGTACCTGAAGATTTCGCTAAACATACTCTAACTTGTGAATACAATAATTTACAATCAGTAAAAGAAGCATTTGAACAATTCCCGAATGACATTGCTTGTGTCATTATTGAACCTGTTGCTGGTAATATGAATTGTGTACCACCAAAAGAAGGTTTCTTACAAGGTATTCGTGAACTTTGTGATCAATATGGTGCATTATTAATTATTGATGAAGTGATGACTGGATTCCGTGTAGCTCTCGCGGGAGCTCAAACTTATTATGGTGTAACTCCTGATTTAACAACCTTAGGAAAAGTCATTGGTGGCGGTATGCCTGTGGGTGCTTTTGGTGGTAAAAAAGAAGTTATGGAATATATTGCGCCTACTGGCCCTGTTTACCAAGCGGGTACTCTTTCTGGGAATCCAATTGCTATGGCTGCAGGTCTTGCTTGTTTAAATGAATTAGGTAAAGAAGGTAATGAAGAACGTCTTGCCCAATTAACTGAAAAATTTGCAGCAGGTTTAAAAACTCTCGCTAATAAACATAATGTTCCTTTTGTGGTTAATTATGTGGGGGGAATGTTTGGTATTTTCTTTACTGATCAAGATGAAGTGACTTGTTTTGCTGATGTAATGAAATGTGATGCTGATAAATTCCGTTTATTCTTCCATAAAATGTTAGAGCAAGGTATTTATCTTGCCCCTTCTGCTTTTGAAGCGGGCTTTATGTCTTTAGCTCATAGTGAAGAAGATATTGAACGCACATTAAAAGCTGCTGACGTGGCTTTTGCTTATGTGGCTGAAAATATTAAATAATTTTTGCCATTAAAAAACGCGATCTTTTTAGATCGCGTTTTTATTTTTAAACCTAAAGTTGGTGATAAACCCTTAATGCATGGGCATCTGACATACTGGCAATATAATCACAAATCACCCTATTCTTTTCTTTGTCTTTTGCCTGCTTCCATCTTTGCACAACTTTTCTTGGTAATAAACGTTCTGGATCGCTGGCAAAAATTTGAAACATTTCCATCAGCATTCTTTGGCCCTTATATTCTATACGTTGGGTATCCACATGATGGATCACATAATCAAACACAAATTGCTTTAAAATTTTTAATACTTGTTCCGCTTCTTTTGGTAGCTTTGCATTATAGCTTAACAGTGGTTCTTGAAACCCTTCTACTTTATGCCAATAAATTCGGGTAATAAAAAAATTAACCAATTCCCCGATGGCATTTTTACGTTGATAATGTTGTTCTGAAAATAATTGCTGGCTAATTTTCTCAAGATTTTGCTGTATCCAAAGAGACTGCGTTTGTGCTAACTGTTCTTTTGTTTTTTGCCATTGAGAAACATTAACGACACCAATGACAATCGCATCTTCTAAATCGTGTACCGCATAAGCAATATCATCAGCTAATTCCATAATGCTACAATCTAGGGATTTATATTGTGTTTTCTTAGATTCTTTGCCCTCTTTTTCTTCCTTTATATAAGAAACAAATAACTGGCGATCTTGTTCCGATAAAGGCTCAAGTAACCAATTAAAAACATCCTGATCATCGCGACAAAGACCTTTGCCTGGTTTCCAGTCTGAAATTTTTATGGTTTTAATATCATCGCTACGATTTGATTCATCATAAATTGGAGATACTTCATCTAAAAAAGCCGGATATTTCACAATGCCTAATAGGGTTCGGCGAGTTAAATTCATCCCCATGGTTTCGGTGTAAGGTTCGAGTTTTGTTAAAATACGAAAGGTTTGGGCATTTCCTTCAAAACCACCATCTTGATACATCATATAATTTAACGCTACTTCACCGCCGTGACCAAAAGGTGGATGACCAATATCATGGGAAAAACAGATAGTTTCCATTAAGGCGGTAGAAGGTAAAATTGTGGTTAATTCTGTTTGTAATATTTTGGAGTCTTGCTGAAGCTGCTGACTTAAGTGGTGAAATGCATTTATTTTTTTCATTTGTGCCACCATACTGCTGCCAATTTGTGCCACTTCTAAAGAATGAGTTAAACGGGTGCGGTAAAAATCATTTTCTCCCACGGCGTGAATTTGAGTTTTTCCCTGTAAACAACGAAAAGCGGCGCTATGTAGTACTCGGCCTCGATCATGCTGAAAAGCTGGGCGTTCATCATTTTCTCTTTTTTCATTTTCTTGGCGACGAGCTTGCCAAATTTTGTCAATTTGCATAGGCATATTAGGATCCTTAGCTTCAATTTATTTCTATGGTCATCATAACAACATATTTTTTAATTGAAAATGTAATACTGTTATACTTAGCCAACAATCGGTTTGCACCGAATAATCTCCATTATATCCAGCAAAGGAAATAAGAATGAAATATAGTAACTTACGCGATTTTATTGCACTTTTAGAAGCGCAAGGAGAATTAAAGCGTATTTCACAAGAAATTGATCCCCATTTAGAAATGACGGAAATTGCCGATCGAACTTTAAGAAAAGGTGGCCCAGCCCTGCTTTTTGAAAATCCTAAAGGCTATGATATGCCGGTTTTATGTAATCTATTTGGTACGCCAAAACGGGTAGCAATGGGAATGGGGCAACAAGAGGTTTCGGCACTACGGGATGTGGGCAAATTGTTAGCCTTCTTAAAAGAACCGGAGCCACCAAAAGGCTTTAAAGCACTACTTTCTACTATTCCAAAATATAAGCAAGTGTTAAATATGCCAACCAAAGTGTTAAGTAAAGCGCCTTGCCAGCAAATTGTTTTGAGTGGTGATGATATTGATTTGTATAAATTACCTATTATGCAATGTTGGAAAGATGATGTGGCACCACTTGTCACTTGGGGCTTAACTGTTACCCAAGGGCCTCATCAAAAACGCCAAAACTTAGGCATTTATCGCCAGCAATTAATTGCTAAAAATAAGCTGATTATGCGTTGGCTATCCCATCGCGGTGGCGCTTTAGATTTTCAAGCTTGGAAAGAAGAACATCCAGGCGAACCTTTCCCGGTTTCCGTGGCTTTAGGGGCGGATCCTGCCACAATTTTAGGGGCCGTTACGCCAGTACCAGACAATCTTTCTGAATATGCTTTTGCCGGCCTTTTACGTGGTAATAAAACAGAAGTGGTGAAATCTGTTAGCAATAATTTACAGGTTCCTGCCAGTGCAGAAATTGTATTAGAAGGTTATATTGACCCTGAAGAAAAAGCCTTAGAAGGCCCTTATGGCGATCATACTGGTTACTATAATGAACAAGAATATTTCCCTGTTTTCACTATTACCCACATTACAATGCGTAAAGATCCTATTTATCATTCAACTTATACCGGCCGTCCGCCTGATGAACCGGCAGTTTTAGGAGAAGCCTTAAATGAAGTCTTTATTCCATTGTTGCAAAAACAATTTCCTGAAATTATCGATTTCTATTTACCGCCAGAAGGTTGCTCTTATCGTTTGGCGGTGGTGACAATGAAAAAACAATACGCAGGCCATGCAAAACGTGTCATGATGGGCGTTTGGTCTTTCTTACGCCAATTTATGTACACCAAATTTGTCATTGTGTGTGATGATGATGTTAATGCTCGCGATTGGAATGATGTCATTTGGGCGATCACGACTCGCTGTGATCCGGCACGTGATTGCACCTTAATTGAAAATACGCCAATTGATTATTTGGATTTTGCCTCGCCTGTGGCGGGATTGGGGTCAAAAATGGGTATTGATGCCACCAACAAATGGCCTGGAGAAACCACCCGTGAATGGGGTATTCCAATTAAAAAAGATCCTGAAACTGTTAAGAAAATTGACGACATTTGGGATAGCTTAGGTATCTTTGAAGAGTCTTGACCTCCTCACCTCCCTAAAGGGAGGTGATTCCTACTAGCTCCTATCTTCGATAGGCTACTCTCGGTGGGTTCTTGTTGCAGATGACTAATGCCATTCACTTCACAAGCTCTACGGGCAAGTTCGGCTGGTATTTTGTGGAGGAACAGCTTGCACAAAGCCCCCTAGCCAAGCCGATTTATATTCCAACTGGCGTATAAAAAATTATAAGAACTGATTCAACCACATTCTTAATTTTAAACTCCAACCAGCTTGAATACCGGAAAAGCTTTGTTTAACTTGGCCATTTTTTATGATGACAAAAGAAGGCGTCACCGTTCCACCCCACTGAGAAAAAATCTTACCCTGTTGATCATTTACGGTTTCGAAATGATAATTTTTATTTTGCAAATATTTCTTTACCACCTCATCATTTCCGGAATGTAGTGCGATAGTCACAACGGAATAACCTTCTTGGGATAAAGCTTCAACGGCAGGGCTCGTTAAAGAACAAATATGGCACCAAGATCCCCAAAAATAAACTAACACAGGTTTATTTTGACTCTCTTTTATCAGATCAACGGGATGATGTTCAATGCTAACAAATTGTAAATTTACCGGCTTTGCAATATTTGGTGCCCGATACCAACTTATAACCAAAAAAATAAGTATAAATGCAATAATATATTTGAATAAATTGAGTATTTTTTTCTTCATCATATACCAACATTTCCATGAATTTTTATTTATAAACTGATTTACCGTTTAGCCATTCATTCGTAATCGTGGCTATCCAAGTAACAATTAAAATTGGCATCACATACTTCACACTTCCTACCGCTTCTACTAATAAAATAACCGCTGTAAAAGGTGTTTTTAATGAAGCTGCGAAGAAGGCCGCCATTCCACAAATGACAAAATTCACATAATAAGATTCAGGAATCAAAGCAAACTTAGTTAAGTACACCGCATAAATAGAACCGCAAAGTGCACCTAATACTAAAATTGGCATAAAAACCCCCGTTGGGGCTGTTGCACCACAAGATATCACGGTAAAGATTAAACGAATAACTGCAACTAAAATTAACCAGCCAATTAATGTGGAACCCGGTGTATGAATTAATGCTTCAATAAAACTATTTTGTGACACTTCCGCAATTAAATCATGACTACCACCTAAAATTCGTGGAAATGCTAAACCGATAGGAATAACTAATACTAATGGAACAATGCTATTCCAATCTTTTGGAATAGGTAATTTTGCATAAAAATCAGAAGCATGATTCAACATAAATTGAAATACTCGGCAAAATATACCAATTAAGATGCCGAAAATTAATAACGTCCAATAATAATTTAAGGGAATGGATTCCACATAAGGAACGTATAAACAAGGCGTAATACCAAAGAAAAAATAAGTCACAATAACCGAAGCAATAGATGCTGTTAAGGATGTAAAGAGAACTAAAGGAGACACCACTAACCCAACAGCTTCAATCAGAAATAATGTACCAGCAATAGGGGCACTAAATGCGGCGGCTAAGCCTGCCGACATTCCACCGTGAATAAAAATATCTTTATCTTCTTTACTGTCTTTAAATACTTTTTCTGAAAAACCTTGAGCAATAAAAGATCCCATTTTAATACAAGGCCCTTCGCGGCCAGCAAAAATCCCAGGACAAATGGCAAGTAACGCACCAACAAAAGTTCGCCATAATGACGACCACCAAGAAATATTGCCTTCTTGTTGTAAAGGTTTTACCACTTTAACTAATAGCAACCAAACAACAACAGTGGCTACGCTGTAATATAAAATTGTTTCTGGATTTGCTTTCATATAAGGATAAAGTACAAATAACCCTTGCAAAGTCTTATCCAAAATTAAACGAAAAACCCCAACAACAAATCCAATAACAACTCCAATAAGAATCCCTTTTAATAAATAAGGAGCATTATGGGAGGCAAAAACCTGTCTAAAATTCTCTGCATTAACATTCATCATTTTAACATTCATTCTTTTTCCTTTATTTTTGCTATAAAAAAATCTTAACTTTTTACAGTTAAGATTTTTAAATACATTTCATTGAATTGAGATTATTCAACCTCACCACAAAAACGATAACCTTCACCGTGAATGGTTGAAATAATTTCTGGGGTACCGTGATGATCTTCAAAATGTTTACGAATGCGACGAATAGTAACATCGACAGTACGATCTTGAGGTTTTAATTCTCTGCCTGTCATTTTACGTAATAATTCTTCGCGAGTTTGAATTTTACCTGGGTTTTCACAGAAATGAAGCATAGCACGGAATTCACTACGAGGTAATTTATACTCATGCCCTTCAGGATTAATTAAAGTTCGACTATCTAGGTCTAATGTCCAACCATTAAAACGATATTGTTCAACTTCTTTAACTGGTGCCTTTTGTGCTTCAGCCATCGTACGTTGTAAAAGATTTCGTGCTCGAATAGTTAATTCACGAGGATTAAATGGTTTAGTAATGTAATCATCGCCACCAATTTCTAATCCTAAAATTTTATCTACTTCATTATCTCTTCCAGTTAAAAAGATTAATGCTGTATCTGTATTTTCTCTTAATTCTCTCGCTAACATTAAACCATTTTTACCTGGTAAGTTGATATCCATTAACACAAGATTAATTTTTTGAGTAGAGAGAATACTATGCATTTGTGTACCATCGGAAGCTTCAAAAACTTCATACCCTTCAGCTTCAAAAATACTCTTTAACGTATTACGTGTGATTGCTTCGTCTTCTACTATTAAGACTTTTGCCGTTATCATTTGTAGTTTCCTTTCAAATTTTAAATATAAATTCCGTTACTGCTAAGTGATATTTTGTATATTATTTGTAATCACTAATTTTAAGTATCCATTAAAAAAATGCAACATAATTATAACAGACAGTAAACAATTTACTTCAAAATTCTAATTTTTTTTTGCTTTTATTTCAGCCAAAAATTTAACATATAAAACTTAACTTGATCAATGTCATTTTTTAAATACAGATAATTCTTATTACATAACGACAATTGAGTAGAAAACGCTTTAAGAAACCTTTTTCCGAAATAAAAATATTGCCAATGGTGTTGTTAAAACAAACAGTAATAACATCGGCCATAACAAATGAGCAATGTCCATAAAAGAAGCACCTTCAAAATAAATTTGGCGCAAGGCTTCAATGGCAAAACGAATTGGGTTAAAAATCGTCACCTCTTGCATCCATATCGGCATAGATTCAATTGGGGTCATTAATCCTGACAATACAATTGTTGGCACTAAAATTAAAAATGAAACCACTAAAGATTCTAAAATTGAACGTGTAATCGTTGATACAGCAATTCCTAATGAAACACAACTTAACGAGAAAATAGAGACCAACGCTAAAATTGTAAAAGGGGACCCCTGTAAAGGAATATCAAACCAAAACAAACATACTGCAAAAATAATAAAAGCTTGGACAATTCCCACTAAAATTGGTGGGATCGCTTTACCAATAAAAATTTCCACCGCCGTGGTTGGTGTCATTAACATCATATCAAAACTACCATCTTCTCTTTCTCGCGAAACGGTAAGACTCGCCAAAATCAATACTTGAATGATACTAATGGCTAACATCATTCCAGGCATAATATACCAACGGGTAATATTATTTTCGTTATAACGAAGTCTTGGTTCCATTGTAATACCACCTGGGATGGGGTTCGGTGGAAATGCTTCCATTAATGCTGAAATAGTATAGCCCGTTGCCACATTTGCCGTAGTAATATTACGGCCATCAGCAATAATCAAAACAGGTCCTTGGCCTTGTTTAAATTTTTCGGAAAAACCTGGTTGGATAGCAATACCTATTAACGCTTCACCATTGTCAATTCTAGATTGAAAATCTGAAAAATTAGCATCATCGGAAACCAATCCATATAGTGGATTATGCTCCAGCACGCGAACAACAGATTGAGAAGCTGGTGTTCTATCTCCATCATATAATGCCCAAGGAATATGCTCTAAATTATAAGTAGCACCATAACCAAATAATACAGCTTGTGCTAAAACTGGAACTATTAAAATTTTTCTTGAGCCAGGATCTTTTAATAAAACAATTAATTCTTTAATTACTAACGCCTTAAGACGTCTTAAATGCATTAACCATTTTTGCCACATTACCTACCTCCTTAATTATTTTGGATTTTTGCGTAACAACCACAATGTGGCGACAAAAAATAACACCGTCCAAAGAACAAGGACCCCTAAATTAATCCATACCTGCTGAACTGGTCCGCCGGATAAATATAAAATTTTAAAAGAATCTATGGCATAAGTAGGGGGTAATAAATGTCCTACTATCGCGAGTGCTTTTGGAATACTGCGCAAATCAAATAAAAAACCTGAAAGAATTAAAGCGGGCAAAAAACTCCCTATAATCGCATATTGATTGGCTAAAAATTGTTTTTTCACCAATGCAGATAGCCACAAACCAAAGCACAATGCCCAACATAAAAAGACCATTGATGTTAAGCAAAGTAAAATGAGCGAACCTCGAATAGGAATATGAAACACCACCACAGAATCTAACAAACACAAAATAAAGCCGGCTAAAGCTACAAAGAAATAAGGCACAATTTTAGCCAAAGTCATTTCTAATGGCGTTGCCGCAGACACAATTAAACTTTCAAAAGTCCCTCTTTCATGCTCTCGAGCAATAACCGTACTGGTTAAAAAACTTCCGACTAATGACATAATCACTACTGACAAGCCTGGCACAAGATACCATGCGGAACGGTTTGCTTCATTAAAACGAGCCCGTGCATTTAAGCTAATTCCTGGGGAAGGTTGCACCGGCATAATGGTGATATTTGAAATACTTTGCATTGCATTGGCGGCGACAATATTCATCACATAAAATCTTGTAATAGCAGCCGCATTTGAATCAATGCCGTGAATTGTCACCCCTAATTTAGCCTTACCTAATTGTGCCTCTTGAGTAAATCCTGTTGGCATTTCCACAATTAAATTTACTTTACGTTTACGCATTAACTCTTCTGCCTGATGGCGAGAAGGGATTTCTATTACATCAAAATAAGGAGAACCTCGAAACCCCGCGGCCAAGTTTTCTGTTACGGGTGTACGCTCTTCCAATACTAAAGCTGTCGGCACATGATTTAAGTCTAAAGAGAGGCCAAAACCAAATAGCGTAAGCATAAATACAGGTACAACAACCCCAACCCAAAATGGAGAGGGATCCTTACGTAATTGCTTACATTCTTTAATAAACAAGGTATAAAAACGATCGAAAGAAAATGCCATTATTTCCCTCCTTTTTGTTTTCGGAAATTTTCCACGACGACTTCAAAAGCTTCTTCAATGGTTGCTGCGGGTTTTCCATTAACTTTATTATTGTCACGTATTTCTTTAGGCGATCCTAAAACTAAAACCTGCCCAGCATCTTGAATCAAAATACGATCACAATATTCTGCTTCCTCCATAAAGTGAGTAGTCACAATGGTTGTTGTGCCACTATCACTTAAGCGGGCAATACGGCGCCAAAATTCACGTCTTGCGGCAGTATCCGCACCTGATGTTGGCTCATCTAAAAACAAAATATCAGGGGAATTAATTAATGCCACCGCCATTGTTAAAGAACGTTTTGCACCTAATGGTAAGTGGCCCGCAGGGGTGTCTTTATAATGTCGAAGATCTAATTCATCAAAACAACGATTAACCGCATCTTTTAATTCCTGCCCCCCAAGCCCATAACTTTGCCCAAAGTACAGTAAATTTTGCTCCACACTTAACAAATCATATAACGAAAATTTTTGGGCCGCATAGCCAATACGCATCCGCATTTCAGACAAAGCTTTATTTAAGTTTTTTCCTTCCAAATAAACATCGCCTTTTGTCGGTGCGGACAACCCATTCATCATTCGGAAGGTTGTTGTTTTACCGGCACCATTTGGCCCAAGTAAACCAAAAATTTCCCCTTTCCCTACTTTAAAGGAGGTATCTGCGACTGCGACAAAATCACCAAAACATTTCATAATATGTGATGTTTCAATGATTGTTTCAGCATTAGGATCATAAACAAAGCGTTGTGCTTGCTTTTGTTCTGTAGAATAAACACTTTCTTGGCTGGCTATTGGTGTTTCAGGTAACGTTAAAGCACAATAAGCATCTTCAAGTTTTGCTGGTCGAGGTTTTAAATTTGGATCGAGCTTACTTTTATCAGCATTACTTGCAAGCAATACATTTAAATATTCTCCACTTGGCACCACGTCAAGATAAGGACTTTTCTCATCTTGTGCCCGAACATATTGCTGCATTTGTCGATCAAAACGGCGACGCTCTAAACTGTCACCATGTCGTAATAAAGAAAAAGTCCGATCTTGCACTTCAGAAATTAATTTTTGCGGACTTCCTGAAGCGAGTAATTTACCTTCTTGTAATAAAAGAACACTTTCTGTTTGTGTGGCTTCAGATAGTAAGGTCGTCATCATTAAACAATACATTTGTTTATCTTTCACCCTATTCTCTATAATTTTATAAATTTCATTACGAGACATAGGATCAACACCAACTGTTGGCTCATCTAAAATTAAAAGTTTTGGCGTCCCTACTAAAGCACAAGCTAAACTTAATTTTTGACGCATACCGCCAGAAAGATGCCCTGCTGCACGATCTTCAAAGCCTTTTAATCCTGTCATCATTAAAAGCTCTTTAAAACGTGCTTCACGAACATTAATAGGCACATCTTTGATTGCCGCAAAAATTGTTAAGTTATCCCATACCGAAAGCTCAGTATAAAGCCCTAATTGCTGCGGTAAATAACTGACCGTATCTAAAAATTCAGTATTAGTTAAATTTGGTTCTATACCAAAAACCTTAACCTCACCCTCATCAGGATGAATAATACCTGCGGCAAGAGCCGCTAAAGTAGATTTTCCCGCACCATCTGGCCCCGCGACGCCATGTACCGCCGCCTTACCATCAACCACATAATCCAACTGATCAAGGGCCCGGATAATTTTTCCGTCAACCCCGACAAACTTTTTGACTACACCCTGTAATGAAAGGGCAGGAAGACTAAAATCCATATTATTCCTCGTTGTTAAAATCAACGGTAATTGGTTGTCCAAGTTTTAATAAATTTTTTGGATCTGCCACCGTTAAACGAACTTCATAAACTAACAGTGTACGTAAATCTTGCGTTTGTACCGTTTTCGGTGTGAATTCCGCTTTATCCGACACACTGGCCACCACCGCTTCCATTGGTTTTGTTGTATCTGTGGTAACAACGGCTTTATCCCCAACATGCACATAACGTAATTGTGGCTCTGCCACATACACTCTTAAGCGTTTTGGAGTCACAATAGAAAGATCAAAAATCGTCCGTCCTGGTGCTGCCATATCCCCTGGCTCCGCCAAACGTGCTCTAATTAAGCCATCAATTGGGGCAATTAATTTTGAGGCAATATTTAAATTGTAATTTGCCAAGGCTAAACGACTTTCCGCTTGCTCTAATTTGGCTTGAGCCGCTTTAATTTCATCAGGACGGAGGCCCGCTTTCAAAATAGCATACTGTGCTTGAGCACTTTTTAATTCTGCTTGTAAAGCTTCATAATTTAATTTCGCCGTATCATATTCTTGACGGCTAACAGAACGGGTTTTTTGCAAACCTTCCACGCGTTTTAAGGTAATTTTGGCTAAATCCACTTTTTTCGCAAAAGCATTAACAGCCGCCAAACCCTTTTCAATATCTTCTTTACGGAAGCCTTCCCGCGCCAAATCTAAATTAGACTGAGCCTGTTTCACCAAGGCGGCAGCGGTATTTCTTTCAATAATCATCGGACGCGTATCCAACACCCCAAGCACTTCGCCTTTTTGCACTCGAGCCCCTTCATCCACATCAAGCTGAGCAATACGTCCTGGAATTTCAAAAGAAAGGGAGACATTTCTAGTATCCACATTTCCCCAGGCACGATACGGCGGTGCATCATTACCCATCATAAATGCGAAAACAAAGAAAAGGATAAAAAGAACAACAATAAATGTTAAGAAAGCCATAAGTCGTTTGGTCATAATATTCACTCCAAAAACGTTATGAAAAGGAAGGACGCTATCTTGAAAATGGACGAACTCAGACAGTTCCTCTCTGAAAAACATACAGCAAAAATCAAATAATTTTTGCTAACCTTATGGATTTATAATACACCATTATAGGTAGTTTAGCATTGTTATTACTTGCTTTTTTTACTTTTTAGCGTAATTTCAAAGGTATTTAATTAAAATATTAAAAATAATATTTTCAATGAAAAGGAAACATTCCCTAGTCTTAAAATAAAAAATATGATAATTTTCAACGGACTTTTTTAAAACAACTAAATTGAAACACGATGCACAATGATGACAACTCTGCCACGAGTTCAAATGAAAGTGGTAAAAAAACCTTTTTACAAGCGTTAGTAAATAAAATTTTCCCTAATGAATTAAAAAATCGAGAAGAATTGGTCGAAGTGATCCGCGATTCTGAACAAAATGATCTTATTGATCAAGGTACCCGCGAAATGATCGAAGGGGTAATGGAAATTGCGGAATTACGCGTTCGCGACATTATGATCCCACGCTCACAAATTGTCTTTATCGAAACCGAACAAGATTTAGATTCCTGCCTCGACACCATCGTCTCCAGCGCCCACAGCCGCTTCCCCGTAATCACAGATGAAAGAGATCACATTCTTGGCATTTTACACGCTAAAGATTTACTCAGCTTTTTGCGTCCGAACGCGCCGGAATTTAATTTACAAAAATTATTGCGTCCCGCGGTGATCGTCCCAGAAAGCAAACGCGTAGATCGAATGCTTAAAGATTTCCGTTTAGAACGTTTCCATATGGCTATTGTGGTTGATGAATTTGGCGCCGTTTCCGGCTTGGTGACCATCGAAGATATTCTGGAACAAATTGTGGGCGATATTGAAGATGAATTTGATGAAGAAGAAATCGAAAACATTCGCCAGCTTTCCCGCCATACTTATGCCGTTCGTGCATTAACGGATATTGAAGATTTCAACGAGCAATTCCATTGTCATTTTGATGACGAAGAAGTCGATACCCTTGGAGGCTTAATGTTACAAGCCTTTGGTTATTTACCAAAACGTGGTGAAGAAATCACAATCAACGGCTTTAAATTTAAAGTGACCTCCGCCGACAACCGTCGCGTTAACCAATTAAGAGTCACCATTCCTGATGAAAACCAAACTATTGTTTCCGAACCTTCATAAAGTGAACCCAACAACATGAAAAACAGCTATGCTTACCTTATTGCCCTACTGAGTGGGGCAATTGGCGTCTTCGCCTTCTCCCCATTTAACTTTTGGCCACTTGCTTATCTTTCAGTACTTGGCCTTTTATTTGCCACCCAATTACCAAACCAAAAAGCCGCATTAAAAAGCAGCTTTTTATGGGGAATGGGATTCTTCACCTTCGGCATAAATTGGATCCACATTAGCATTTACCAATTCGGTGGCGTCCCCCTCGCCATAAGCTATGTTTTAGTGCTTTGCCTCGCCGCTTACTTATCTTTATATCCCTTATTATTTAGCTATATTTTGCGCAAATTCCGCGTCCAAAGTTTTATGCTTTTTCCTATTATTTGGACCTTAGTCGAATGGCTACGTGCCAACTTATTCAGCGGTTTTCCTTGGCTTCAATTTGGTTACAGCCAAATTGACAGCCCATTTGCCGGCATAGCACCTATTTTTGGGGTAGAAGGATTAACCTTCTTCGTTATTTGGATAAGTGCCATCGCCTTTAATTTAATTAAACATCTCGCATACAGACACAGCCCAAAATGGCGCCTAATTATGCCCTCTACATTATTAATTTTATTAACCAGCCTTGGGGCATACAGCCAACATTTACATTTTGTACAACCTAACAAAAATGCCGAACCTCTTCGCGTCGCATTATTACAAGGCAATACGCCACAACAACTCAAATGGAACCCCGCTTATTTCCGCCAAACCGTTAACACCTATAGCGATCTCATTGCCAAAAATATTAAACAGGCCAAATTAATTGTTTTACCGGAAGCCGCCTTCCCTCTCGATGAAAAACGCTTACAGCCTTTATTACAAAGCATTCAAACTCTCGCCAGCAAACAAGGTGCCGAAGTCCTTATTGGGAGCCTCTATTTCAACTCACAACAAGGGAAAATCTACAACTCCATCATAGACTTAGGCAACCCAACCAAGCCTTATAACTTAAACACCCGCAACCGCTATAACAAACATCATCTCGTCCCCTTTGGAGAATATGTACCACTGGAAAATCTACTACGCCCATTAGGCACCATTTTTGATTTACCAATGTCCGCCTTCCAAAGTGGCCCTAAAATACAGCCTAATTTATTCGCAAAAAACTACCATTTTGCGCCGGCAATTTGTTATGAAATTATTTTTGGATCTCAGCTTCAACAAAATATCCAAAAAAATACCGATTTCATCATCACATTATCAAACGACACCTGGTTTGGTAACAGCATAGGCCCATGGCAACATTTCCAAATGGCCAGAATGCGTGCTCTAGAACTAGGCAAACCTTTAATTCGAGCCACCAATAACGGCATCACCGCCCTTGTTGACGGCTATGGTAAAGTCCGCAAACAAATCCCACAATTTATCGAAAGCACATTACAAGGGGAAATCCGCCCAACCATCGGCCACACCCCTTACTCTGTCCTCGGGAATAAGCCATTATATTTATTAATGTTATTAAGCCTCATATTTAACGCCCTCGGCGCCTTCATCAAATACCAACTGGCCAAACTCGCCAATAACACAAAAGAAGGAAATTAACCCCAAAAACTTTAAAAAACCCACAACATTTCTATAATTTTAGAGGCTTTTGGGGAAGGATTTTAGGAAGAAATGAAGAAAATAGACTGTTGACCTCATCCCCACCCTAAAGTATGGGGATTCCTACTCGTTCTTACCTTGTGGCAAGTTCGGCTGGTATTTTATAGCACTACACTGTGCAAAAAAACCACCTAACCAAGCCGATTTATATTCAAGCTGACGTTTAAACTCAAACCAGCTTTGGTCTAAAATCGCACGGTTTAATCCTGATTTTTGTTTAACCATTTTACCGTGCTTTTCTGCTGTACCTTTGGTTGACTTTGAGATATTCGCCACTTACAAGTCTTTAACATAGATATAAGCGTGGTTTTTGCATATTTCTGTTGAGACTTTATGCAAGAAATCTTTACGACAATTTGCGATTTTACGGCATAAGTTGATAAAAATATCAATCCCTGTTTTAGCTTAATGTAAATTCACTTGGCGACGTATTCTACGCAATAAAAGAAATAACCAAGGCCATAAAATACCACTAATAAAAGCACCCACAATTTCTTCTGGGTTAAAGAGTACTTTATTCAGGGTAAATTCTACGATAAATACGCCTAGCTGTAATGCTGCTATAAAAAACATCACCAAAATACTTTGAAACCATAAGGAAAGGTTTCGTAAAACTAAATGGCCACGAGCAATAAAATAAGCAAAAATTGAAAAAACTAATGCATGTACCCCTAACACAGAGCCTAAAACAAAATCAAAAATAAGGCCCAATAAAAAAGCGATGCCAATATTCACTTTATTTGGTATGGCTAAAATCCAATACATTAAGACTAATACCAGCCAGGACGGCCTAAAATACTGTAACTCTCTTGGCCATGGGGCAATATCTAACATTAATGCCACAAGAAAAGTACAAGAAACCACAACTAATTGCCAAAAGGCTTTTGAATTCATGTTTATTCTCCTTTTCCTTCATTACTTTCTATATCACTTGGATCATTGGATTCTGATGACATCTCTTGCTCGCTATTGTCATCGTTATTTTCATCCGGCACTCGGGTTTTAATAAAATGCTCTTTTTCTTTTTCTTGAATGGCTAAACGTTGTTTAACAGATTCTCTCACATCTTGTGGGCTAATGGTTTTGGCTTCACGAATTTCTTTATTCGTTGGCCATAGCAATAATACATTTCGTAAACTACTAATTGAGGCTAAAGGCTTGGCGGTAATCGTGGCAAAATAATTTTGACTATCTCGGGAAATCGAATCCACCACAGCCACGGGATAACCTTCTAAAAATCGTCCACTAAGGCCAGAGGTGACTAATAAATCCCCTTTTTTAATATCCGCAGAGCGTGGCACATTATCTAAAATGAGTTCATCGCTACGCCCGGTGCCTGAAGCAATCATACGCACATCATTACGCAATACTTGCACAGGAATAGAATGAGAGGCATCGGTGATTAATAAAACTCGGCTAGAATGTAAGCCTGTTGCAATAATTTGCCCGGCTACCCCTTTTTCATCAATCACGGGTTGCCCGACATAAGCGCCTTCTTCTTTGCCTCGATTTACCACAATTTGTTGGTGGTAATTATTAATTTCAGCGGCCAAAACCTGGGCGATTTTTTTATATTCATCTTGGCGTAAAGGCGAATTTAGCAATAAGCGTAAACGTTGATTTTCGACTTTTAAATGATCAAGCAATAATAAATCAGCATTTTTTTCCTGTAATTGTGCTTTCAGTGCTTTATTTTCAATTTCTAATTTACGCGGATCCACAAACTGATGTGAAACCCCATCAAGTAAATCTTTAGGTGCACTTCCTAGATAATATAAGCCACTGACTGCTGTCTCCATAATATTACGTGCTTCAATCAACGTTTTATTGTTTTTCTGTATATCAGAGGCGATTAAAGCAAGGGCAGCAAGTATGGCTAAAATTAAACGTAATCCCAACGAATGAGATCGTCCAAAAATTGGTTTCATTATGTCCTTAAACTGCTTTTTAAAATGACTAAAAATAAGAAAAGTGCGGTATTAAAACCGCACTTTTTAAGATGAAATTAAATTTCGTCGCTAAAAATGTCACCACCATTCATATCGATCATATCAAGTGCTTCACCGCCACCACGTGCCACACAAGTTAAAGGTTCTTCCGCAATAATGACTGGTACACCTGTTTTTTGAGAAAGTAACACATCGATATTTTTTAATAATGCACCACCGCCAGTTAACACCATTCCGCGTTCAAAAATATCGGCCGCGTGTTCTGGTTGGCAAGATTCAAGGGCGGCACAAACGGCTTCGACAATGCCGTTTAGAGGTTGTTGTAAGGCTTCGAGAACATCTTTAGAAGTAAGTTTGAACGTACGTGGTGCACTTTCTGCGATGTTATGCCCGTGTACTTCCATTTCTTTTAGTTCGTCACCGTCTTGTAAAAAGGCTGTACCAATTTCTTTTTTAATGCGTTCCGCTGTTGGCTCACCAATAATGGAACCGAAAGCACGGCGTACATAAGCCACAATGGCTTCGTCAAAACGATCTCCACCAATTCGTACAGAAGAGGAATAAACAATGCCGTTTAAGGAAATTACCGCAACTTCTGTGGTGCCGCCGCCGATATCAATAACCATTGAACCTGTGGCAGTGGAAACCGGCAATTTCGCCCCAATCGCTGCCGCCATTGGCTCTTCAATTAAATACACTTCACGGGCACCAGCGCCAATAGCTGATTCGCGAATAGCCCGGCGTTCCACTTGGGTCGCCCCTGCTGGCACACAGACTAAAACGCGTGGACTTGGGCGCATAAAATTACTGCTGTGAACTTGTTTAATAAAATATTGCAACATTTTTTCTGTAACGAAGAAATCGGCAATGACCCCATCTTTCATTGGGCGAATGGCTTCGATACTTTTTGGTGTTCGACCTAGCATTGATTTGGCTTCATGCCCGACAGAGGCAATGCTTTTTAAGGCGCCGGTACGGTCTTTACGAATTGCAACAACGGAAGGTTCATCAAGGACAATGCCTTCTTTTTTAACATAAATTAAGGTGTTGGCGGTACCAAGATCGATGGAAAGATCGTTGGAGAATAAGCCGCGAATTTTTTTAAATAACATAGGAATTCCATTCTTCTAAAATAGTGAGAAACACCACTCACTCTTGAGTGACAAAAAATTGTGTTAAATGTAGCAAAAAAACATCGGTTATAACAGATTTTTTATAGCTTTCAATGTAAAAATAAATATTTCGGAATAAATCAAAAGAATTTATTTCACATATGGCACCAAGAAATAATCAAGTTGAGTTAGGGTAAGGCTTTTTTTGCTCCATTCGCTTATTTTTTCTGTAAAATTTGCTGTAAAAAACGAGCCGTATGTGACCCCTTCACTTTCGCCACTTTTTCAGGGCTACCACTGGCGATAATTTGCCCGCCATTTTTGCCGCCTTCTGGACCGAGATCAATAATCCAATCGGCGGTTTTGATCACATCTAAATTATGTTCAATCACCACAATGGAATTGCCTTGATCACGTAAGCGATGTAACACGCTTAATAACTGTTTTATATCCGCAAAATGTAAGCCTGTTGTCGGCTCATCTAATAAATAAAGGGTTTTGCCGGTGTCCCGTTTGGATAACTCTGTGGCCAGTTTTACCCGTTGTGCTTCCCCGCCGGAAAGTGTGGTGGAGGCTTGTCCTAAGCGAATGTAGGATAAGCCCACATCTATTAGCGTTTGTAATTTACGCGCAAGTACTGGAATCGCATCAAAAAAGGCGCGGGCATCTTCTACCGTCATATCTAATACTTGATGAATATTTTTGCCTTTATAGCGAATTTCTAAGGTTTCGCGGTTATAACGCTTGCCTTTACAGTGGTCACAAGGCACGTAAATATCCGGCAAGAAATGCATTTCCACTTTAATTACCCCGTCCCCTTGGCAGGCTTCACAGCGTCCACCGCGGACATTAAAGCTAAAACGCCCTGGCGTATAGCCTCTGGCTCGAGATTCTGGAACGCCGGCAAATAATTCTCGAATTGGGGTGAAAACGCCGGTATAAGTGGCAGGATTAGAACGTGGCGTCCGTCCAATTGGACTTTGGTTAATGTCGATCACCTTGTCAAAATAGGCTAAGCCTTGAATTTCTTTATAAGGGGCCACTTCTTGATTATCGGCACGGTTTAAGGCGTTTTGTGCCAGTGGGAACAAGGTGTCGTTAATTAAGGTAGATTTGCCGGAGCCAGAAACCCCTGTAATGCAAGTAAATAAGCCTACGGGAATATCCAAAGTGACATTTTTTAAATTGTTACCGCTCGCACCAATGAGGGTTAAATATTTGTCCGTTGGTTGGGTGCGTTTTTTGGGGATCTCAATTTTTTCAATGCCTGCTAAAAATTTACCGGTGATGGAATTAGGGTTGGCCATAATTTCTGCCGCGTTGCCTTGAGCAATAACATTTCCGCCGTGAACGCCGGCACCTGGGCCAATATCAATAATATGATCCGCCGCTAAAATGGCGTCTTCATCGTGTTCCACCACGATAACGGTGTTCCCTAAATTGCGTAAGTGAATTAAGGTGCTTAATAAGCGTTCGTTATCTCGTTGATGTAAGCCTATAGAAGGCTCGTCTAATACGTACATCACGCCCACTAAGCCGGCACCAATTTGGCTGGCTAAACGAATGCGTTGAGCTTCGCCGCCGGACAGGGTTTCCGCTGAGCGAGAAAGGGATAAATAATTTAAGCCCACATTAACTAGAAATTGTAAGCGGGAGCGAATTTCTTTTAAGATCTTATCCGCTATTTTGGCCCTTTGCCCTTCAAGCTCTAAATCCTGAATAAAGGCCAAAGCTTCGCCGATACTTTTTTCTGAAATTTCAGGTAAATTGGTGTCTTCGACAAAAACATTGCGTGATTCTAGGCGTAAGCGAGAGCCACCGCAGTCTTGACAAGGGCGGAAACTCAATAACTTGGCCAAATCTTCACGAACCGCGTTAGATTCGGTTTCTTTATAACGGCGCGCCATATTATTCAGCACCCCTTCAAAAGGATGATGACGTAACACCACATCGCCACGATCATTCACATATTGAAATTCAATTTCTTCTTTGGATCCGTTTAAAATAATTTGCTGGATTTTTTTGGGCAATTTTTCAAAGGGGGTTTCAATATTAAAATCATAATGCTTGGCTAGAGAGGTGAGCATTTGGTAATAATAAAAATTACGGCGATCCCAGCCTTTAATGGCGCCGCCGGCTAAGGAAAGATCCGGCCGTTGTACCACGCGATTTTCATCAAAAAATTGTTGTACGCCTAATCCATCACAAGTTGGGCACGCTCCGGCAGGATTATTAAAAGAGAACATTCTTGGTTCTAATTCTGAAACGGAATAACCACAATGTGGGCAGGCAAAGTTTGCGGAGAAAAGCAGTTCTTGTTCGGGATCTTGCCCTTTCCAAGGGGCTACAATTGCGATCCCCCCTGAAAGCTCTAATGCTGTTTCAAAGGATTCTGCCAATCGTGTTTTTAAATCTGGACGTACTGAAAAACGATCCACTACCACTTCAATATTATGTTTTTTCTGTAAAGCGAGTTTTGGCGGATCCGAAAGATCACAAATTTCGCCATCAATTCGGGCGCGAATATAACCTTGCGAAGCAATTTGTTCTAAAAGCTTGGTATGTTCGCCTTTACGATTACGCACCATTGGCGCCAAAAGCATCATTTTTTCTCCTTCTGGCAAGGCCAATACTTTATCCACCATTTGGCTGATGGTTTGTGCACTTAAAGGAATATGATGGGTAGGGCAACGAGGCTCCCCCACTCGTGCAAATAATAACCGCAAATAATCGTGAATTTCTGTGATGGTCCCCACGGTGGAACGGGGATTATGTGAAGTGGATTTTTGTTCAATAGAAATCGCCGGGGATAAGCCTTCAATATGATCTACATCAGGCTTTTCCATTAAGGATAAAAACTGACGAGCATAGGCGGAAAGGGATTCTACATAACGTCTTTGCCCTTCTGCATAAAGAGTATCAAATGCTAAAGATGATTTACCTGAGCCCGATAAACCTGTGATCACAATTAATTTATCGCGCGGTATTTGAAGATTAATATTTTTTAGATTATGGGTTCTCGCCCCTCGTACATCGATGTATTTCATAGTCATAACTTCAAGTAAAAAAAAGATGCGCCATTATCCCATAGAATCAGAATAAGGTGCTAAATTTCATACAATTTCTTTACAATAGATTTAATTTGAAGCCTTGAATATGGCGATAAGTTCTTTCACTTTCAACCTTGTGGTTGTAGAGCGACTAATAAAGCGTTGCACTTTTAAAGATTTAATTTTTGCACCGGCATAAATATTGCGAGTAAAAACCGTATCATGATTCGAAATCACCACGGGAATGGATTTTGTCTGTGCTGTTTCCTTTGCAAGGCTTGCCAATAATGATTGTTTTTCTAAATCAAAAATATTGCCTGCATAGCCTGTAAAATTACTCGCTTGCTCTAATGGTGCATAAGGGGGATCACAATAAATCACAGAATGTTCATCGGCATATTGGAAGGCATCTTGAAAATCACCACAAATAAATTCGGCTCGTTGTGCTTTTTGTGCAAACTGACGTAATTCTTTTTCCGGGAAATAGGTTTTCTTAAAACGACCAAAAGGCACATTAAACTCGCCTTTTAAGTTATAGCGACATAAGCCGTTATAACCAAAACGATTTAAATACAAAAATAATACAGCACGTTCAAAGGGATCTTTCGATGCATTAAAGGCTGTTCGTTGTACATAATAAAAATATTCAGTATTGGCTTCTGTATGTAAAAAAAGTGCCCTCGCGGCACGAATATAATTTTCTACATCTTGTTTGACAATATTAAATAAGCCAATTAAATCCGGATTAATATCAAATAATATATAGCGTTCAAAATCGCTATTTAAAAAAACAGCACCCGCACCAACAAAGGGTTCAATTAAACAACTTTTACCTTTTGGTAATGCTTTATTAATGGTATCCGTTAAACGAAATTTTCCGCCAGCCCATTTTAAAAAAGGTCGATACTTTTCTTGTTGTACTGTTTTTTTGTGTGACATATTCATTCTTATGAAAAGTTGAATCTTAAGGATAACAAGCTTCAATAGCTTGTAAAACGAAAGATGAGTCAATCTCTGAGGTCACATAAGCTTGCCCAAGATCTTGTAATAAAATTAAACGCAATAAACCCTTTAACACTTTTTTATCTCGTTGCATAAGTGGCAAAAAATCTGCTGCCAACATATTATTTGGTGTTTGATAAGGTAAATTCGCTTGCTGTAATAAAGCCACTAAAGATGCCACTTGAGCCTCAGAAAGATGCCCCATTTGTACGGATAATTTTGCCGCCATCACCATTCCCGCCGCCACAGCTTCGCCATGCAACCAATTGCCATAACCTAAATAGGTTTCAATCGCATGGCCAAAAGTATGACCAAAATTCAATAAGGCACGTTCACCCTGTTCCCGTTCATCATTGGCCACTACTTGCGCCTTTAATTGACAACAACGGAAAATCGCCTGTTGTAATGCCTGATGATTTAATTGCATTAAGGCGGGCATATTTTGCTGTAACCACTTAAAAAAATCGTTATCTAAAATGGCGCCATATTTAATCACTTCCGCAAGCCCCGCAGAAACTTCACGTGTAGGTAAGGTTTGTAAGCTTAATGTATCAATTAAAACGCTCTGAGGTTGATAAAAAGCACCAATCATATTTTTCCCTAATGGATGATTAACTGCCGTTTTCCCACCAACAGAGGCATCAACTTGTGCTAATAATGTCGTTGGAATTTGAATAAAAGAAACGCCCCGTTGATAACTTGAGGCGGCAAAACCACAAATATCCCCTATTACACCGCCACCTAATGCCAGCAAAGTACAATCTCGCCCATAATTTGCTTGCAATAATGCGGTGTAAATCTGATTTAAAGAATCAAGCGTTTTATATTGTTCACCATCTGGCAATAACACCACTTTTACATCACAACCTTTTTTTTCTAAGGTTGATTGTACTTGCGTTAAATAATATTGAGCCACCGTTGGATTACTCACAATCATCACTTTATCCCCTTGAGCTAAGGGATAAAGTGACGAGTCTTGTAATATATTTTCACCAATATAAATAGGATAAGAACGATCTTTTAATTCAACGTTTACGCACAACATATTCTGTTTCGCTAATGTGAAGGATGATAAGACATTATAGATGATTAGCCGTTACTATTTTCAATTAAATCAACAATTTGATTAGCCATTACTTTTGCACTTTGTTCATCTGTAGAAAGCACAATATCCGCCACTTCTTCATATAAAGGATTACGTTCTTTGGCTAAATCTTCTAATACTTTACGTGTATCAGAAACCCCTTGTAATAAAGGACGTTTTTTGTCGCGTTGAGTACGTTCAAACTGTTTATCTACCGTTGTTTCAAGATAAATCACAATACCGCGAGCAGATAAATGGTTACGGTTTTCTTTCGATAAAACTGCACCACCACCCGTAGAAAGAACAATTCCTTGACGTTGCGTTAATTCATTTAAAATACGCTCTTCACGCTTACGGAAGCCCTCTTCGCCTTCAATATCGAAAATCCAACCAATGTCCGCCCCTGCTCGTTTTTCAATTTCACCGTCAGAATCAACGAAGTCCATTCCTAGGTTGTGTGCCAACTGGCGACCAATAGTACTTTTACCCGCGCCCATTGGACCTACTAAAAAAATATTACGTTTTTCTGCCATAATTATGTTTTCTTTACCAATATAAATTTAAAAAATTGATCTTATAAAAAAGAAACAACTACATAAATGTAGTTGTAGAAGATCCCTCAAAAAAATGAGTTAGATTGTCGCAAAATCTCCCCATTTTTTCAACCAAAAAAGGGAATGTTTTCCCTTTTTCCATGAATTAATTGCACACCATGGTTAATTAAAAGCCGGCCTACTTGGCAATTTTACCTAGGAGAATCTCGCTATTCTGCGATGAAATAATACGAGGCGTCACAAAAATCACTAATTCTCTTTTTTGATGGCGCTCCCCTTTCTTGCGGAATAAATGTTTCATAATGGGAATATCGCCAAGTAAAGGTACTTTATCCTCTGATTGACTTATGGTGTCATGAAATATGCCACCTAAAACAACGGTTTCTCCTGTTTGTGCCAACACTTGGGTGTTAATTTCTTGTTTTTCAATGGCAACCACTTCTCCTTTCCCATAAGATACACTGGCACCAGGTGCATTCTGGGTAATCACTAAGTCCAATAATATTTGATTATTTTGAGCAATATGAGGCGTGACTTCTAATCCTAAAACTGCTTCTTTAAATTGTACTTCTTGAGTGCCATTTTTTTCATTTGTTAGCACATAAGGTAATTCGGTTCCTTGTTTAATGCTGGCACTTTGCTTATTGGTGGTTAATAATTTTGGATTTGCAATAATTTCAACGGCATTTTCTTGCTCTAAGGCACTTAATTCTAAATCTAATAAGCGACCACTTACTTTTGCAATTTGAAAAGCGGCAGAGGCTGCGGTGGCACTGGTTGCGCCAAAATTCACATTTAATTGCTGGCCAATATTTTCCACATTATTGGCTTCTAAACTGCCCGCCACTTTGTAATGGGCACCTGTAGAATTCAATATTCCCCAGCGTACGCCAAGTTCTTTTAAGCTTTGTTGGTTCATTGTGACAATGCGTGCCTCAATGGCAATTTGTTTAATAGGTTGATCTAAACTTTTAATCATTCGTTTAATTTTTACCAGCTGCTCTTCCTTATCTTTAATTAATAACGTGTTGCTGCGTTCATCGGCACTGATGCTCCCTTTTTCAGACAGTAAACGCCCCTGCCCTTCGGTTATAGCCTTTAGGACCTCTTTGACTTTGGCATAATGTAATTTCATTGTAATAAGCGGGTAATTATCGCTATTTTCTTTATTTTTATCCTCTGGCTGTTGTGCCGAAAGATAATAAATGCCGTCTTTATGCCATTGATATAATTGGTGAATTTGTGCCGTTGCTTGTAATAATTTGGCAAAGTTGGTGTGGTAAAGGGTTAAATTTAAATGCTGGTCAATATTGTTATCTACAATTAAATTGATTTTTTCTTTCATCGCTAAATATTGCAAAGTTGGCACCAGCGGCGCCTCTTTTAAATGGATGGCAAAATTATCTAACCCTTGCCCGTAAGCAAAGGGAATTTGCAACATCGCCCAACATATTCCGAAGAGGCCAAAGAAACTCGCACGTGCCCATTTAGCCTTGTTTTTAACCTTGTTGCTTAGTATTTTTTGCTGTGGTTTTTTGCTCATTATTTTCCTCCCACAATCCTTAAAGCTGTATTGTTGTTTGCTGTGGTTGTTCACAACCTTGTGCGTAATCCCAATGTTTTAAGGTAATAGCTCCTAATTGAATATCCACCAATTGCATTCTTTCCAATGCCATAAAATCGCCTTTTTGTAATTCTAAAAAATGCTGATTTTCATCCATTAACAATAGCTTATAAATATGATTTTGTTGTACAACACCAACAATTTTAATTTGCTCAATGCTAATCGCTGGCAAAAATCCAATCTTTGCTTGTGGGCAATATTGTTGATGTACTAATTTCGGTAATTTAATTTTAAAATTTGTTGTATGAGTTTGAGCAGGATAAAAGGGATCTTTAACCTGTGTTTTTGCCATTAAAGGTAAGGCGGTAACACTCAGTATTAACATCATAAATAAAACCCAAAACAGCCGCATATTACGCTCCTATTTTCTTTTCTATAAAAACAAAGACTCAACAAATAGTTATAACAACTGTAATTGTAATAATATTTGCGCTTCAATTTTTCCATTTGATGAAGTTTGAGAAGGTTCTTGAGGATGATTTCCCTCCTCAAGGTTTCCCTGGTTTTCCCAAGGTTCCTCAGAGGATTGTGAAGGCACTTTCACAAACTGACATTCCACCAATTTTAATTGCCTATTTTTTTCTAAAATTTGAAATAAAAAATAACGTAAAGAAAGAAAATCCCCCTCAAGATTAAGCTTTAATAATGGACTTTGTGCCATTTCCCATTGGGAATATTTTAAATTAATAGAGGGCAACAAAAGCTGTTTAATTTGCTGATTAACCGGCAACAATTGTTTTGCTAACTCGGGGGTTAATAATTGTTGTTGGGCTTTTTTTTGTAAGCTTTGGATAATCTTTTGTTGATGCCGTACTTGGCTTAATAATTGCTGTTGAATCCTTCGCTGTTGCCCATATTCCCCATCTATTTGGAAATAAAAAATAGCCAGCCCACTGAAAGTTAGCAAAAGAACCACCCCATAACTCCAATACTGTTGTTTTTTTGATAAGCGAGCAAAGCTTAAAATTTTTTGTTGTATCAGCGGCCAAAATTTATTCACTTCACTCTCCTTTAAAATGAAGACTAAATTCAAAATAAATATCTTTAGTCGTAGGATTAAATGCCTTGAGTTTTTGCTGGCTAAATTGAGGATGTTGCATAACAAATTGCTCAATGGCGGCAAATTCTTGTTGGCTTAACGCCACCCCTTGAATGCTGATTTTTTCCGCATTAAAAAGCACTTTTTGTAACTCACCTTGCTGTATGGGAATAAAAGGCAATGTATTTAAAATAATGTCAATATTTTCACTGTTTAACACCGGATAAAACTTCCCTTTCACAGTATGTTGACGCAGGCTTTTAAGCTTTGCTTCGCCAGCACTAAATTGGCTTTTTAGCTTTCGAATGTGCTGTTTTTGTTGGTATATTTGATGGTCTATTTTTTGTTGCCAGCTGTAAAAAAAAGCCCCCAAAATAACGACAAAAATCGTTAAACAAAGCCAATGTATCATAATTTTAATTGCTTGCTGTTGGCGTCTTTTTTCACGCCAAGGTAATAAATTTATCATTGCCTTTTATGCTTCCAATTTATTGTAAATAATCAGGTCTTTTCCATAAGGCATTACCTAATGCAATCAAAGGAAGTGTGGTGGAGATCTGTATCCAATCGGAAGGAATTTGTTCATCACTTAATACTTTTTGATAAAAGAAGATTTTCTTTGGTTGCACATCATATTTTTTACAAAAATCTTGATGTAATTGATTTAAATTAAAACTTTTTTGTTCTAATACTAAGGTCCGCTGTACTTGCTCCATTAAGGCAATGCATTGATCTTCATCTTGATAAAGTAATAAATAATCTGTATCTGGGGTAAAACCATTTTGTTCCAATAAATAATTCCAAGCATATTGCAAGGCATTTGTGGCGCTATCAAGAATATTAATTTTTACCGGATCTAATGTTTCGACATAATCACAAGCCACTTTTTTCAAAATGACAAAAATATCAATACGCACCCCTAATGGTAATTTTGTTAATAAAAAATCAAACCAAATATCTTCTAAAGGAACGGGAATTTCATTTTGTAAAAGATAACGGCATTGCTGCTCGACTTCATCTGCCGTCATACTTTGTGGCAGGATAAGGGTTTTAATCCATAAATGATGGGGAAGAATCGCGGTGACAAAATGGCATTCGTCTAAATCCGTATAGCTTTCAACACTCTCTGATACCGCTTCAAGTAAATGATTTAAATCTAAATCGACAAATTGCTGACTAAACACCTTTTTATCTTGATTAAACCAGACAAATTGCCATTCACTGCTACTTTTCCATAAACCAATGGTGATAGGTTTATATAATTTATTCAAGGTTTTTACCATAGTATTCTCCTATATATGCATTTTTTGCTTTGTCTTTACTCTACGAAACTTTATACTTACGAATTACGTTTAAGTTTTCCAAAACTTTTCATTTAATGCATTCAAGAAGAGAGAATTTTACGATGCGCTTCGCAAAATTAATTTTTAGCACCCTATTTACCCTAATTATCTTAGGCGCAATCATTGGCGGTGTATTTTATGTTCAGCTAAAATCTGAACTCCCTGATGTAGAAAGTCTTAAAACCGTTGAATTACAACAACCTATGCAAATTTATACTGCTGATAACCAACTTATTGGTGAAATCGGTGAACAACGTAGAATTCCGGTTCCCCTGAATGAAATACCAAAAAACTTAATTAATGCTGTAATTGCCACGGAAGATAGCCGTTTTTATGAACATTATGGTATTGATCCTATTGGGATTATGCGTGCTGTCGTGGCGGCCGTGAACAAAGGTGGGCCAAAACAAGGGGCCAGTACTATCACCCAACAAGTGGCGCGTAATTTCTTCTTAACCCCAGAAAGAACCTTAACTCGTAAAATAAAAGAAGCCATTTTGGCCATTGAAATCGAAAATACTTTAACGAAAGACGAAATTTTAAATTTATATTTAAATAAAATTTACCTTGGCTACCGGTCTTATGGGGTGGCAGCGGCCGCTCAAACTTACTTTGGTAAAACTTTAGATCAATTAACTCTTTCTGAAATGGCGATGATCGCCGGCTTACCTAAAGCCCCTTCCACAATGAATCCATTACATTCCTTAAAACGCGCAACAGATCGCCGTAATGTGGTGCTTGGGCGTATGTTGGATATGCATTTCATTACGCAAGAACAATATGAACAAGCCAAAAATGAGCCAATAAATGCGAGTTTCCACGGGGCAAATCTTGCTTTCCGTGCAGATTATGTGACCGAAATGGTGCGTCAACAAATGGTGAAACGTTATGGCGAAGAAAAAGCTTACACCAGTGGGTTTAAAGTCTATACCACCATTGCATCGCAAGACCAACAAGCTGCTCAAAAAGCCTTACGTGATAATTTAATCGCCTACGATATGCGTCATGGCTATCGTGGCGCCAAAACTTTATGGCAAAAAAATGAAACGCCGTGGAGCCGAAGCAAAATTATTGATTACCTTAATCAACAGCCAAAAGTGACGCCTTTTGTAGGGGCTGTGATTATGCAAGAAGATCATAATGGTTTCAATATTTTACTTGGCGATGATAGCCAGCAACATATTGCTACTGAAAATATGAAATGGGTAAAACGTAATAAACCTCATACCGGCGACTTTATTTGGGTTCGTCAACAAGAAGATGGCGCTTGGCTATTAGGGCAAATTCCAGATGTCAACTCTGCATTGGTTTCCTTAAATAGTAATAACGGCGCCATTGAAGCTTTAGTAGGTGGATTTAGTTATAACATTAGTAAATTTAACCGTGCGACACAATCTCTGGTGCAAGTGGGATCTTCCATTAAGCCTTTTATTTATGCGGCCGCATTATCACGCGGTTTAACCCTTTCAACAGTGTTGCAAGACTCACCAATTATTATTAAAAAACCAGGTCAAGATGATTGGAAACCAAAAAATTCACCAAATCGTTTTGAAGGCCCATTACGGGTACGTGTTGGTTTAGGGCGTTCTAAAAATATGATCGCTATTCGTGCAATAAAAATGGCAGGCATTAGCTTTACTGCGGATTTCTTAGAACGCTTTGGCTTTAAACGCGAAAACTATTTTGCCAGTGAAGCTTTAGCCTTAGGGGCCGCCTCTTTTACCCCATTAGAAATGGCGAGAGCTTATGCCGTATTTGATAATGGTGGTTTTTTAATTGACCCATATTTAATTGAAAAAATTGAAGACAACAATGGTGATGCCGTATTTGAAGCAGATCCTAAAATAGCTTGTCCAACTTGTAACAATATTCCTCTCGCCTATGCAAGCACCGAAAAACTGGATGCTTTCAAAGCAAGTAATTTAGATAATTCAATTTTAGAAGATGATACAACTCTTGATAAAAACGATCGCCCAGTTAACTTTGTGGGAGCAGATGAAGTTGAAGATATCACGCCAATTGAAGAGGAAAGTCAACACGAAAATGAAGGGCTAAAAGCCTTAAAACTACATAGTATCAACCGCAAACTTAATGAAGATGATGTTAATTTTATGGCCAAAGCAAAAGCCATAAATGACGAAAAATTAGATCAAGTAAAAGCGGAAGAAAGCCAATATGCGCCACGAGTTATTAGTGGTGAGTTAGCTTTCCTTATTCGTAGTGCACTAAACACCGCCATTTACGGTGAGCCTGGTCAAAAATGGTTAGGAACCAGCTGGCGTATGCGTTCCCAAATTAAACGTTCAGATATTGGCGGTAAAACCGGTACTACCAACCAAAATAAAGTGGCTTGGTATGCGGGCTTTGGTGCAAATATCACAACCGCTATTTATGTCGGATTTGATGATAACGCCCATAATTTAGGACGTGGTGAATATGGTGCTTCGGCGGCAATGCCGGCTTGGATTGCCTATATGAAAACTGCCTTAAAAGACATACCAGAAAGAAAATTACCTCTGCCGGCTAATATTGTGCCCCGTAAAATTGATCCTGCAACAGGATTACTTGCTGGTATAAATCAAAAAGGCTTAACGGAATACTTTATTAAAGGAACAGAACCAAAACGCGCCTTCGTTCAACAAAACCAAGGTTATTATTTACCAACAGAAATAACACCAGAACAACAAACCACAGATCCTTCCGCAACTGAAGACAAAAACGTTGTTCAAGAACATGAAGAATTATTTTAAACATAAGGAAATTAAATGCTAAGTTATCGTCACAGTTTTCACGCCGGCAATCACGCCGATGTTGTTAAGCATATTGTTTTAATGCTGATTATTGAAAGCTTACAAAAGAAAGAAAAGGGATTTTATTATTTAGATACCCACGCAGGTGTGGGCCATTACAAATTAGAAAGTTTTGAAGCCAATAAAACAGGGGAATACTTAGAAGGTATCGCCCGCTTATGGGATCGTGATGACTTACCTGCCGAGGTAGCGCGTTATGTGAAAATGATCAAAAAACTCAATAATAACAAAAGCCAACTCCGTTATTATGCCGGCTCGCCTTTAATTGCCACCAATATGTTACGCCCACAAGATCGCGCCTTATTAACGGAATTACATCCATCGGATTTCCCACTATTACGTAAAAACTTTAGTGATTTTAAAAATGTCACCACAAAACGCGACAATGGTTTTCAACAATTAAAATCGACATTGCCACCGAAAGAGCGTCGTGGTTTAGTATTAATTGATCCCCCTTATGAATTAAAAGAAGACTATCAATTAGTGGTACAAGCATTAATGGAAGGCTATAAACGTTTTGCTACGGGGACTTATGCCATTTGGTATCCAGTGGTGTTACGCCAACAAATTAAGCAAATGATCCGTAATCTCGAAAGCACCGGCATTCGTAATATTTTACAAATTGAATTGGCAGTGAAACCCGATGCGGATAATCGTGGAATGACAGCCAGTGGGATGATTGTAATTAACCCACCATGGAAATTAGCCAGCCAGATGAAGCAAATTTTACCTTATTTAAATAAAGTATTAACGCCAGAAGGCACGGGGTCTAATACGGTCCATTGGATCACCCCTGAATAAAGTATTACCTATTGAATTAATTCGTGTAACCGTTTTGCGTTTTAAATTAATTTCTCGCAGAATAACAACCTCAATTTTTAGGAAGACTAAGGAATAACAACAATGAAACATTATGATTATTTAGCCATTGGTGGCGGAAGTGGTGGTATTGCTTCAATTAACCGAGCAGCTCAATATGGACAAAAATGTGCCATTATTGAAGGTAAAGCTTTAGGTGGTACCTGCGTAAATGTTGGTTGTGTGCCGAAAAAAGTGATGTGGTATGGCGCGCAAATTGCAGAAGCACTCCATCAATATGCCCCATCTTATGGTTTTGATGCGCCGATTAAAGCTTTTGATTTCAAAACATTAATTAAAAATCGAGAAGCTTATATTGATCGTATTCATTCTTCTTATGACAATGTTTTAGCAAATAATAAAGTGGATGTTATTCGTGGTTATGCAAAATTTGTAGATAACCACACTGTTGAAGTTAATGGTGAATTAATTTCTGCCGATAAAATTCTTATTGCTTGTGGTGGTCGCCCTTCTTTCCCAAATATTAAAGGTGCGGAATATGGTATTGACTCCGATGGTTTCTTTGCTTTAGAGGAATTACCAAAACGCGTTGCCATTGTAGGCGCGGGCTATATTGCGGTAGAAATTGCCGGCGTAATGAATAGCTTTGGGGTGAAAACCGACTTATTTGTGCGTAAGCATGCACCATTACGTAATTTTGATCCTTTAATTGTGGAAACCTTAATTGAAGAATTAGCCAATCAAGGGATTCAATTACATACTCACGCTATTCCACAAGAAGTGGTAAAAAATGAAGACGGTAGCCTCACGTTAAAATTAGAAGATGGTCGTCAACATACTGTGGATTGTTTAATTTGGGCCATTGGCCGTGTTCCTTCTACAGATAAATTAAACTTAGAAGCCACTGATGTGGAAACCACTAAACATGGTTTCATTAAAGTGGATAAATTCCAAAACACCACTGCAGCCAATATTTATGCGGTTGGTGATGTTATTGAAAATGCCATTGCCTTAACGCCAGTTGCCGTGGCAGCAGGCCGTCGTTTATCTGAAAGATTATTTAATGATAAACCAAATGAACATTTAGATTACAACCTAGTTCCAACGGTTGTCTTTTCTCACCCAGCCATTGGCACCATCGGTTTAACTGAACCACAAGCGATGGAAAAATACGGGGCAGAAAATGTAAAAGTGTATAAATCTTCTTTCACCGCAATGTACACCGCGGTAACGGATCATCGTCAACCTTGCCGAATGAAATTAATTTGTGCAGGTAAAGAAGAAAAAATTGTTGGTTTACACGGCATAGGATACGGCGTTGATGAAATGATTCAGGGTTTTGCTGTTGCTATCAAAATGGGGGCAACCAAAGCAGATTTTGATAATACCGTTGCCATTCACCCAACAGGCTCTGAAGAATTTGTGACAATGCGTTAATTCAACATTAAAAAAATAAAGAAAACAGGGAAGCAAGATGGTGACATCTCTTCCCTTTTTTTATTGTGATTTTTACGCCATACCTCTTTGGTTGTAAGATAGTACCGTTTCAAAACAACCTTAACGTTTAAAATATAACCAATTGAAATATTTTATAAAATTTAATAAAAATGGTTTTTCATTCTGTGATCTTTATCACATACTTTATTTACTGAAACAATCAACTTTACTGTAAAATACACAGCACTTGTATAAGTCCTGATAGATAAACTTTTCTATTTTTTTCTCATATAAAAATATAAAAATTTATTACATTTATGATCACTTTTAATTACTTTAAGGAGTCAATATGACCATAGGGATCATTATTGCGACACATGGAGTAGCCGCAGAGCAACTGCTAAAAACCACTGAAATGTTAATCGGTGACCAAGAAAAAGTTGTCACTATCGATTTCGTTTCTGGTGAAAATGCAGAAACCATCATGGAAAAATATCAACATGCACTAGATACCGAGTTATCAGACTGCTCAGAAATATTATTCTTAGTAGATACTTGGGGAGGTAGCCCATTTAATGCGGCCAACCGTATTGCTGAAGGCAAAGATAATATGGACGTTGTTACCGGCGTAAATATTCCAATGCTAGTAGAAACTTTTATGGGACGCGACGATGGCCCATCTCTACAAGAATTAGTAGAAATTGCCTTAGAAACCGGTCGTTTTGGTGTTAGAGCGTTAAAATACCAAGAACCTGAAGAACCTGTTCAAGCCCCTACTCCCGCCCCTACTGCTCAATCACAACCTACTCAAACCAATACCGTTAAAGGCGATGGCCATTTAGTTGTTGGTCTTGCACGTATTGATGACCGTTTAATTCACGGCCAAGTAGCAACACGTTGGACGAAAGAAAGTAAAGTCACACGTATTGTGGTGGTCAATGATGCGGTATCTAAAGATACAGTTCGTTCTACAATGCTAAAAAGCGTTGCCCCTCCAGGTGTAACTGCCCATGTTGTTGGCGTTGAAAAAATGATTCGCGTATGGAATAACCCAGAATACACAAATGAACGTATGATGTTGTTATTTACTAATCCTAAAGATGTTTTAACCCTATTAGAAGCTGGTGTTGATATGAAATCCATTAACATCGGTGGTATGGCTTATAAAGATGGTAAAAAAATGATTACCAGCGCAGTATCTGTTGACGATCAAGATATCGCAGACTTTAAAGCCATTGATGCAATGGGTGTTGAACTTGATGTACGCAAAGTATCAAATGATAGCCGTCAATATATGATGGATCTATTAAAGAAAAATAACTTAATCTAAGGAATTTATTATGGAAATAACAACTCTCCAAATCGTTCTTGTTTTCCTCATTTCTTGTATTTCAGGTATGGGGTCAATCCTTGATGAGTGGCAAACTCATCGTCCGTTAATCGCTTGTACCCTAATTGGTTTAGTTTTAGGTGATATGAAAACCGGGATTATCATCGGTGGTACACTTGAATTATTAGCCCTTGGTTGGATGAATATCGGTGCCGCTTTAGCACCAGATGCCGCTTTAGCTTCAGTCGTTTCAACTATCTTAGTTATCGTAGGTAAACAAGATATTTCAACAGGTATTGCCCTTGCAATTCCTCTTGCTGCTGCAGGTCAAGTATTAACTTATATCGTTCGTGCAATCACTGTTGGTTTCCAACACGCAGCAGACCGCTCTATTCGTGATGGTAATCTTTCCTGGTTAAGTTGGGTACATTGTTCAGCATTAATTTTACAAGCAATGCGTATTGCAATTCCTGCCTTAATCGTAGCAATGACTGCAGGTACAGATACTGTTCAACAAATGTTACACGCCATTCCAGATGTTGTGACTAATGGTCTTAAAATTGGTGGTGGTATTATCGCTGTTGTTGGTTATGCGATGGTTATCAATATGATGCGCGCAGGCCACTTAATGCCATTCTTCTATGCCGGTTTTGTTATCGCAGCCTTCACTAACTTCAACCTCGTAGCACTTGGTGTGCTTGGTGGTGTTATGGCCGTTTTATATATTCAACTTCACCCTAAATACAACAAAAGCCAACAAGTTGTGCAAGTTGTCGCAAATGGCGGTGATGAACTTGATAACAGATTAGATTAATGGAGAAAGAATTATGACAACAGAAATTAAAAAAGTAACGCAAGGCGATTTAAACCGTGTTGTACTTCGCTCTAACCTTTTCCAAGGTTCTTGGAACTTCGAACGTATGCAGGCTCTAGGTTGGGCATTCTCAATGGAACCTGTGATCAAACGTTTATATCCAGATCCAGATTCTCAAGAACGTAAAGACGCCATTAAACGTCACTTAGAATTCTTCAATACTCAACCATTTATGGCGGCTCCAGTATTAGGTGTCACTATCGCCATGGAAGAAGAACGTGCCAATGGTAAAGAAATCGATGATGCTGCCATCAATGGTATTAAAGTAGGTTTAATGGGTCCATTAGCTGGTGTGGGTGACCCAATCTTCTGGGGGACTGCTCGTCCAGTATTCGCCGCCTTAGGTGCTGGTATTGCCTTAACGGGGAGTATTTTAGGTCCTTTATTATTCTTCGTTCTCTTCAATGCCTTACGTTTAGCTACTCGTTACTATGGGGTAACTTACGGCTACCAAAAAGGGTTAGACGTAGTACAAGATATGAGTGGTGGTTTATTACAAAAACTCACAGAAGGTTCCTCCATTCTGGGGCTATTTATTATGGGGGCCTTGGTCCAAAAATGGACCAGCGTAAACGTACCACTTGTTGTTTCTGTCATTGAAAAACAAGATGGCACAACGGAAATCACAACAGTTCAAAATATCTTAGATAGCTTAATGCCTGGTTTATTACCATTAGCATTCACCTTCGGATGTATGTGGTTATTACGTAACCGTGTTAACGCACTATGGATTATCATCGGCATCTTCGCTATTGGTATCTTCGGTGCTTGGACTGGCATTTTAGCTTAATCCTTTCTTGTTTTAATAGCCCTCAAGCCGAGGGCTATATTTATTTTGCTAATATCATTATGATCAATATCATCCTACTTAGTAGTATTATTCTTTTTATTCTTTATACCCTATACGCACAATTTGGCATCAATAAACGTAAAGGTGAAACTCTTTTAAAAGTCAAAATCAAAAAACAAACTAAAATTGACGCTATTATTTTTATTGGCTTAATTATTATTTTGATTTCTCAAGCAGAAGGTACCATCCCCGCCTTTACACTTTATCTGTTAAGTTTTTGTATTGTATTTGGCCTTTATGCAATATTTTTCCAGCATCCCTTAATCTTTTTTAAACAAGAAGGCTTCTTCTTTGATAACATTTTTATTGATTACCAAAAAATTAAACAACTCAATATTAGTGCCGATCACTTTTTAGTTATCGACTTAACCAACAAAAAACGCTTAACTGCAAAATTAATCAATCCAGATGATGAAAAACGTATTTTAAACTTATTTAATTCACCCACTCAGCAATAATAAAAAAGGAAAATTATGCAAAATATTTATAAATTACAGGGTCATACACAAGATTATGCCTGGGGAGGGAAAGATTATTTACCTCAATTATTAGCCATTAATAATCCGGCAAATCAACCCTTTGCGGAATACTGGCTTGGTGCCCACAATGCCCTCCCATCAGAAATTATTAAACATAATCAAGCCATTAAACTCACTGACTTTTTACAACAAAATCCACAATATTTAGGTGAAAAAAGCCAGCAAAAATTTGGTCAAGAATTACCTTTCTTACTAAAAATTCTTGATGTAGCCTTGCCTTTGTCTATCCAATTACACCCAACAAAATCAGAGGCAGAACAAGGTTACGACCTTGAAAACCAAAAAGGTATTGCCTTAAATGCCAAAACCCGAACTTACAAAGATCGCAATCACAAACCAGAAATGATGATTGCCCTTTCTGATTTCTGGTTATTACACGGCTTTAAAAACAAAAAAGAGATTATTCAAAGCTTACAGACCAAACCATCGCTACAAACATTAGCCAAAGAACTCGAGCAAGAAAGTCTTTATGATTTTTACGCCAAAATTATGCAAGCAGATCAAACACAACTTGCCACTTGGTTAATGCCAATCATTGAAGAACAAAAAGCCACTTATCAAGCCAACCAATTAAGCATTGATAACCCTGATTATTGGGTGCTTTATACCATTGACGCAATGCAAATCGACCTTAATAAACTCGATGCTGGCTTAATGTGTTTTTATATTTTTAATCTGGTACATTTAAAAGAAGGGGAAGGAATCTTCCAAGATGCCGGCATTCCTCATGCCTATTTGCGAGGTCAAAATATTGAATTAATGGCTTGTTCCGATAATGTTATCCGCGGTGGTTTAACACCTAAATATGTGGATATTCCAGAGCTATTAAAAATTATTGATTGTAGCGAAATCACCCCAAAAATCATCCCCGTGGCCACATTTAACAGCCAGCACCAATACCAAACCCCAGCTCAAGATTTTGCCTTAACCCATATTGGTTTTAACCAAAATGAACTTAAACAAAGTAAAAACTTTCACTCAAACAGTGCAGCAATTTTATTAGTGATGCAAGGTGAAATGGAGATTCAATCCAACACCGATACACTCCACTTAAAACAAGGGGAAGCTTGCTTTATCAAGGCAGACAGTCTTTGTGAAATAAAAGCCTTACAACAAGGTTATGTGGTGGTGGCGAGTTTGCCATATCAGTAACCAGAGGACAGAAGACTGAGGACTGAAGGGGGTAAATGAAGGTTGTAAAATCTTTCTGTCTTCTGTCATCTGTCTTCTGGCTTCTGGTTCGGATGCCTTTTAGCCCGTCTCATTGGGTGTGATATTTAAAGGGAAGGTGGTAAAAACGCTAAGTTTTTTGCCATCTTTTTTCTTTCTTTTAACTCGCCTTAACGGTTGCGTTGTGCGGTGTTTGTTCATTTCTTTGC
>SAMEA104404106__coassemble_519_pt1 | contig 39121 bp, 39 predicted proteins | sample SAMEA104404106__metabat2_high_PE_050 | metagenome-assembled genome bin SAMEA104404106 (sample SAMEA104404106) | Balaenoptera acutorostrata | reverse complement strand
AATGAACAAATAAGCAACCGTTAAGGCGAGTTAAAAGAAAGAAAAAAGATGGCAACTATATTGACAAAAACCGGGAATACTAGTTTCTTCTTTAGGATATAACATTATTTTTATATTCACTGCTATTTGTTCCCTTATCGCTATACTTTTCTCAAAATTAGCATATAAACAATTATCTGAAGATGAGATACAATAGCAATTCAATCTGATATTGAATTAGTTTTAAAGAATAAATATTAAAAGTATAATAGATAAAATGGTTGCTGAAAATAACGGTAAAGTTTGTAATATAAAGCTTTGCCGTTGTTTTTTTGAAAATCAATTGTCCTTTCCATATTTGTATTATATGAGAGATATATACTTAAAATTATAGTAGATTTATTTTTTGGGAAAAAATTTTATGAATAATGAAAATATTGTTAGAGTTTCTTATGTTATTTTAATGGGATTTGGTTTTCCTATTATGAGATTTATGAGTATTCATTTTGAAACATTAAATAATAATGCAGTTAGATTTTTATCAGGAGGTTTTTTATTTATTTTAATTTGTTTATTTAAATTTAGAAATGAATTTAAAAAAATAATTGAAGAACCTAAACTGATTTTTAATTTGATTCTTTTAGGATGTTTTATGACAGGGAATATGTATTTTTTTATTAATGGATTGAAATATACATCAGCATTATCAGGAAGTATTTTTGGAATATTAGCAATGCCGTTAGCTATTATTATGGCATCAATTTTTTTTAAAGATGAGAGGAATAGAGCTAAACAACAAAATTTCTATATGGGAGCCTTATTCTCTATTGTTGGCTCATTAATTTTTGTTATTTATGGTAATAAAAGTAGTGGGAGTACTGATTTTATTCAAGGAACTTTATTTTTAGGTATAGCTATTTTTATACAATCTATTCAAAATTTATTTGTTAAAAATATTTCAAAGAAATTACATGCAATAGTTATTAGTGCATCAACAGCTACTATTTCTGGTGTGATTTATCTTATAGTTTCAATATATACAGGTAAGATAGTTCAGTTACAAGATGTTAGTTACGGGATGTTATTAGGGTTAAGTTTGGCTGGTATTTATGGAATGCTTACTGGAATGTTAATGGCATTTTATATTGTTCAGAAGCAAGGGGTAGTTATTTTTAATGTGATTCAACTGGTTATTCCGTTATCTACTGCTGTTATTGGATATATGACTTTAGGAGAACAGATTAATATATATCAAGGAATAGGTGGAATTATTGTTATATTAGGATGTGTGCTTTCTTTGAAAAAATCTAAAGAAGATAAGAATGTATAAAGTTGGGGTAATTGGTTTAGGACAAATAGCATATAAAATTGATAAAGATCACAATAGAAAATGTATATTGCGTCACATAAAAGTATATCAAAGTATTGATAAGGTCATAATTACATCTGTATGTGATATTAATAAAAAAGTAGTTGAAGATATAAAGAATGAATGTTGTATAGAAAAAGGGTATGTATCTTACAATTTAATGTTAGAAAAAAATAGTTTTAATATTATTAGTATTTGTTCACCGATTCAGTATCATTTTGAGATTATAAAAAAGTGTATTTCTACTGGAGTTAAAGCAATTTAAAGATGGCAAAAAACTTAGCGTTTTTACCACCTTCCGTTTAGCTCCTCGTTTCGTGAGACGGGACGAGGACACGGAATGCTTACGCATTCCTGGCTCGCCCCTACCCGATCTTAGATATTTCAATGAGTTAAAAAATTAAATTATCTATTTTTGAAAATATTTTTATAATTTTTCAAGCCTTTTAATACTTTGAGCAATACTATCGGCCCACTCACATCTTGATTCTTCATTATCAAGCTTTTTATTTTCATCTAAATATTGAAGAAATAATTCATCATCAAACTTTATAATTTCTAAAGATTTTTCATTTTTAAAAAGGTTTAAAAGTAAAATAACAGCACTATTCCAAACCTTGGTAATAATTAAATGATCTTCTGGAATTTTATTTTTAGAAGAATAAAAAATAAGCCCGGTTTTTTGGCCGTTTTGTATATTATTTAATATGTGTTTTTTTAAAAACTCTATTTTTTCATCTCGAAGAGAAAATAAAAAAAACATTCTATCTTCAACTTCTTTAGGTATTTTACGCTCCCCTTGTTCCCAATATTGCCACGACCTACGGGATACCCCAATAATATGTTTAGCACATTCAGCTTGTGATAATCCTAATCCTAGTCTCATAGCTTCTAATTCTATTGTTCTCATAAAAATTTCGTCCTATTTCAAATAACGATATAGTAAATAGTTGTGTTTTTTACACCACAATTCGATATTTAATAAATTGTTTTTTTATCGTTGTGTATAAAGATTTAATTTCTAAACATTCAGGTTTAAAAGTTTTCGATTTATCTTCTCCAACCATCAATGGAATGAGATCAACAAATTTTTCTAAAGCATTAGCAACTTTAACCGATAATAAATTTGCTTCTTCATAAGAATCAGCTTCAGAGGCTTTTTTAGCAATGAGTTCAAATTCATTTTTTACTGATACTAAACTGTTAAAAATAGAACTATATGAATCTCCATTTATAGATTTTTTTTTCTCTAATTTTACTAAAGGATTTAAAGATTTTTCTGTTAAAAAAGCTAAATAACTATTCAGTTCTTCATTAAATCCACTTTTAAATAAAAACCACAAGGAAAGTAATCTAATATATTGCTCCATTGTTAATCTAATATTTGTTTCTTTTTTAATTGATAAAAGATGTTTTTTCATCTTTGGGTGAGTATCTTTTTCAATATTAATACCTACCGTTTCAATATTAAATTTAACAGATGCAATTTTGATTTGTTTTATATATTTATTCAAAAAATTCATATCTACTAGATATTTTGTTGAATAATCAAATAAATAAGTTATTAAATCTATTTTTTTAAGATCATATTCTTCACAAATCACATTAAAAATATTGTTAAGAGGCATATCAATTTTCTGTGACATAGTTTTAATGCTTCTGTTTTTTTTTGTTTCATCTATCATTGCAATCTCCTGTTTAATTAAAAGTTTTTATTATGGTTATTTTGAAATTTTATTTCAAGTTTTTTTTGAAGTTTTTTTGCATTTTTTTGATGTATTCAATGACAGAAAAACCATTTAACAATTAATGGCAAATAAAATACAAGCTGTTGATTTTAAAAAGAAAACGTAGGGGTCAAACAGGAGCGCAGCGACGCCTTTTGACCCGTCTCACGGAATGAGGTGCTAAACGGAAGGTAATGAAAATCTCAAAAATTTTTATTACAAGAAACCAACTTTAAATAACAACTTTCATCGATAATCCATTTAAATTAATAACATTTCTGTCCTCTGTCCTCTGTCCTCAGTCCTCTGAACCGCAAAGAAATGAACAAATAAGCAACCATTAAGGCGAGTTAAAAGAAAGAAAAAAGATGGCAAAAACTGAGCGTTTTTACCACCTTCCTTTTAAACATTACACCTAAATCACAACATTATTCCTGAATCACTGTCACCTTATCCATTATTGGCTGGCCATTGACGGCGAAATTGGAATGGTCGTTGCCATTTAGGCCGACGCTGACTTCGTGCTTGCCTGGGGGGAAGTCGGATAAATGGTAGGCGTTGCCATATAGTCTGGTGAGTTTTTCTCCATCTATATAAATATGTGCGTGCCCTTGATTTTGGATGGGGGCTTGGTTGACTTTTTCAGGGGTAAAGGTGAAATTTTTGGTTTTAACCAGTAAGTTCCAGCCGGAAACCTTGTCCTTGATCATTTCGATTTTCACTTCTGGCACTTTGTTTGAGGTTACCTCTAATAGGCCGTGAGAATGATGTTGATGATCGTGGTTTAGATGCTGATCCCCATGATGATGGTGTTCTGGTTTGGCTTGGTAAAATAATGGCGCACTGAGTACGCCGATTAAAAGGCAAGCGAGGCTCCAGTAAATAAAAAATGGTTTGATTGAAATTTTCATTGGTCACCTTCTTTCGCGGATTTTGGGCTGAATAAATTGGTGATTTTGAGTTTTTCACCATAACCACATAATAATAGGATTAAGGCGGAGCCGATAATTGGGGCGTGGCCGATGAGTTCTACGATGGCGCCGTGGCTGTTGCCGGTGGCGAAAAAGACGATGTTTGAGGTTAATAATACGCCGGAGAGTACTAGGGTGTTAATGCGGGTGATGGTGCCTAATACTAAAATGACGCCGAAAATAATTTCCATTGAGCCGGCAGACAGTACGAAGAGGTGGTTATCGAAGCTGTTAAATCCGATTAATTGCATAAAGTTCCAGTGGTATTTTTCTAAGAAGGCTTCCGCCAATACGGCGCCGGTGATTTTTTCGGTGATCCCTAAAACGATGACGGCAATACCGGTGATAATTCTTAACATATCTACGGAATATGGGGCTAATTTTGCTCTAAGCTGGTCATTTGGCATCTTGGTAAAGAGTAGGAAGGTGGCGATGCCGGCTAAATTAATATATTCAAATAAGCTGACAAAACCATATTGAATTAATACGCCAAGTAGTAATAAGTACATTAAAGCGGCGGCATGATTGACATATTTATTAATAATTAATAAGGCCCCAATAATCACTTCTAATCCGAGTAATCCCATTCCAAGGGCGCCATAAGCAGTTAAATGTGGTGCGATTAAATTCCCTTGTAAGGCGGTGATGATTAATGAAATGCCGGTTAAAACTTGCAAAATAATGATAAATGGGGTTTTTAATACTTTAATGGCTGTTGGGGCGATGGCGAGAAGGGGGATTTTTTTATCTAAAACTATTGAAATGCCGGCGAATAATAAGCCTACTGCAATCCAAATTAATACAGGTAAATCGGTGAGGTGGTAAGGTTTGAAATCTGCCGGTGGCTGCATATTGGGATCTACAAACCATTTAATGTGGGCAAAACTGGTTGTGCTAAACAGTAGCAAACTGCTTATTAAAAAGAAGGTGCTGATGATGGATTTGCTGAGGTGACGAGAAAAAGCAGACTCACTTTGATTTATTTTTTTAGGATTTAATTTCATTATAAATTCTCCAATTATTTCCTTATTTATACTGGGGATATTTAGAAAGTAAATATTAAGTTAGTGTGGGTAAATAATAATAAATAATCATTTTATTTTTAGCAATTTAATTAATTTTCTTTATGTTATTTTTTATTACTTCAAAAGATTAGTGGTTAATAAATATATTTATTTCTTTATTTATCAATGCGTTATAAATAATCTAATAACATTAGAAAATATAAGGCTAAATAACCTTATTTGTTTTGGGTATTATTTTGTTTCTACATAAAAATAAGTATTTATATTTCCTTATTTTTTGTAGGTTGATATTTAAGGCAAAAAAAACCACCTTAAATAAGGTGGCTTTTATTATTTTTTTTGAATTATTCTTCCATATAACCGAGGCTGCGTAATGCTCGTTCGTCATCTGCCCAGCCTGATTTTACTTTAACCCAAAGTTGTAAATGAACTTTGTTGTCAAACAGACGTTCCATGTCTTGACGTGCTTCTGTACCTATTACTTTGATTTTTTGGCCGCCGCTACCAATCACCATTTTTTTCTGGCCATCGCGTTCTACCAAAATTAATCCGTGAATAATCAATACACCACGTTCATTCATTTTAAAACTTTCAATTTCTACGGTAACAGAATATGGTAATTCTTCCCCTGTAAAGCGCATCAATTTTTCACGTATAATTTCAGATGCCATAAAACGTTGGGAGCGATCTGTTACGTAATCTTCTGGGTAATGATGTGCTCCTGGACGTAAGGAGTCGCGTACAATTTGTTTTAAAATATGTACGTTTTTACCTCGTTGTGCAGAAATCGGTAAAATGTCTTTAAAGTTAAATTTTTGATTCATTTCAGTAATGAAAGGCAATAATTCATCTTTATCTTTAACATTGTCAATTTTGTTGATCACTAAAACTACGGGGGCTTTTGCTTGGCGTAATTTGTTTAACACCATTTCATCGTCATCCGTCCAATGTGTGCCTTCAACCATAAAGAGAATTAAATCCACATCACCAATTGAGCTACTGGCCGCGCGGTTCATTAAACGGTTAATGGCGCGTTTTTCATCAATGTGTAATCCTGGGGTATCCACATAAATAGCTTGGTAGTTATCTTCTGTATCGATACCTAAGATTCGGTGGCGAGTGGTTTGTGCTTTACGTGAAGTAATGGAAATCTTTTGTCCTAAAATTTTATTTAGAAGGGTTGATTTTCCGACATTTGGACGCCCTACGATAGCAATAAAGCCACAGTATTCGTCTTGATTATGAGTTGTTTCGTTGGTCATTACAGTCCTAGTTGTTTTAATATTTGTTCTGCCGCTTGTTGTTCCGCTTTACGACGACTAGAGCCTTTACCTATAACTTTCTTAGACATAGCTCCAATTTCACATTCAACGGTAAATTCTTGGCAATGTGATTTTCCTTCAATTGCAATTACTTTGTAGTCTGGTAATGCAATGCGTTTACCTTGCAAAAATTCTTGCAAGCGTGTTTTGGGATCTTTTTGATTTTCCCCTGGTTCAATTTCTGCTAATAATTGTTTATACCAATTATTCACCACATTGGTGGCGGTCATAAGATCTTGATCAAGAGAAATCGCACCAATAATAGCTTCCACACAATCGGCTAAAATTGATGCTCGGCGAAATCCACCACTTTTCAGCTCACCTGGGCCTAAAAGTAAATGGTCGCTTAATTTAAATTCTTGAGCGAGTAACGCCAAGGTTTGTTCGCGTACTAAAGTCGCACGCATACGACTTAGCTCGCCTTCGTTACATTTAGGGAATTGATGATATAGGCTCGCAGCAATTGTAAGATTTAAAATGCTGTCTCCTAAGAACTCCAAACGTTCATTATGCTTACTTGAAGCACTGCGATGTGTCAGTGCTTGTTTAAGTAAGTTAATATCTTTAAATACGTAATTAATGCGTTTTTGTAATTTAATCAGTTGATTCATAACTAGTTTATCTTAGTAAAAGTCCTATTAATGCGAATACCGGTTGGCCATTCGCCTTGTTTTTTGTTTAAACTAAGCCAGATATAGGTGGCTTTCCCTACAATATTTTGCGACGGCACGAATCCCCAGAAACGGCTATCTGCGCTATTGTTTCTGTTATCTCCCATAACAAAATAATGTCCCTCAGGAACAACCCATTCGGTTACACCGTCTTTTTGATTTGCATAGTCACGATAATAACGCATTTCATTTGGTGCAAATGGTGTCCATAAAATTTGGTGAGTCACATCTCCGACTTCTGTCAGCTCTAATAAATGTGATTTACCATAAATTAAAGACCCATCTTTATTTTGTCCTAAAACAACATTAAATTTTAAATCTTTTTTCGGTTTACTATAAAAAAATTCAGTAAATTCACAGTCTTTTTCACAAACTTTGCCGTCTTTACCATACACAATGGCAAGATGGCGATTTTCTTCATTATAAAAAACGCGATCCCCAGGCAAACCTACGATGCGTTTAATATAGTCAACACTTGGTTGAGGCGGTGCTTTAAACACAATAATGTCACCGTGTTGTGGCTTGCCCGTTTCAATTAAGGTTTTTTGGAAGATGGGATCTTTAATGCCATAGGCATGTTTATCCACTAAAAGAAAATCCCCTACCCTTAATGTTGGTTCCATGGAACCTGATGGAATTTGGAAAGGTTCGTACAAGAAGGAGCGGAATAAAGTAATGACCAATAAAATAGGAAATAAAGAGGCAAAAGTTTCTGTCACTTCAGGATAAGGTGCTACCTTTTCTTGTTCCGTTTTCGTTAAAATTCTGCCGACTTCTTTTTCTGCTTCTAAAATTTGTACTTGACGTTTTGGACGAAGGGAAAAACGTTTGTAGCCCCAAAAAATACCACAAATAAGCGATAAAACAACTAACACAATATTAAAACTATTGGCGAGACCAAAGTGATCCATTATTCGCATCAATACATAGCCTAGTATAATAATTGAAATAAATGCGATATTTGATTTTGACATCTGGTTTTTCCTTCCCTTTTATTTATTAATCTTTTCCAACGTGTAAAACTGCTAAGAATGCTTCTTGAGGCACATCAACGTTACCTACAGATTTCATTCGTTTTTTACCTTCTTTTTGTTTTTGAAGTAATTTTTTCTTACGACTTACATCCCCACCGTAACATTTTGCCAATACGTTTTTACGTAATTGTTTCACTGTTGAACGGGCGATAACTTGGTTCCCAATGGCCGCTTGAATCGCAATGTCAAATTGCTGACGAGGAATTAAGTCTTTCATTTTTTCGACTAATGCACGGCCACGGTAAGCGGCATTATCTTTATGTACGATTAAAGCTAAAGCATCAACGCGTTCGCCGTTGATCATCACATCCACACGCACCATATTGGCGGCTTGGAAATGCTTAAAGTTATAATCTAATGAGGCGTAACCACGAGAGGTGGATTTAATACGATCGAAGAAATCAAGCACTACTTCACCCATTGGGATTTCATAAGTTAAGGCTACTTGATTGCCGTGATACACCATATTGGTCTGTACACCACGTTTTTCAATACATAATGTAATAACATTGCCTAAATAATCTTGTGGCACCAAAATATTACATTCTGCAATTGGCTCTCGGATTTCTGCAATATTATTTAATGGCGGTAATTTTGATGGGCTGTCCACATAAACTACATCACCATTTGTTTGTTCTACTTCATACACTACGGTTGGTGCGGTGGTAATTAAATCAAGATTATATTCACGTTCTAAACGTTCTTGAATAATTTCCATATGTAATAAGCCTAAGAAACCACAACGGAAACCAAAGCCTAACGCGGTTGAGGTTTCTGGTTCATAAAATAATGAGGCATCATTTAAGCTTAATTTGCCTAAAGCATCGCGGAAAGCTTCGTAATCATCAGAACTAATTGGGAAAATCCCGGCATAAACTTGTGGTTTCACTTTTTGGAAACCAGGTAAAACCTCTGTAGCAGGATGATTATGCGTGGTTAAGGTATCCCCTACTGGTGCGCCTAAAATATCTTTAATAGCACAAACCACCCAGCCCACTTCGCCGGTGTTTAATTCTTTGGTATCCACTTGTTTTGGCGTGAAAATCCCTAAACGATCCACATTATAAGATTGCCCTGTGGACATCACTTTTATTTTATCGCCTTTTTTCAATACGCCATTTTTAACGCGCACTAAAGATACTACGCCTAAATAGTTGTCGAACCAAGAGTCTATAATTAAGGCTTGTAATGGCGCTTCTGGATCCCCTTCTGGCGCTGGAATTCGTTTAACAATATCTTCTAATACATCTTCAATGCCTACGCCTGTTTTAGCAGAACAACGTACCGCATCAATGGCTTCAATGCCCACGATATCTTCAATTTCTTCTGCTACGCGTTCAGGCTCTGCCGCCGGTAAGTCAATTTTATTTAAAACTGGAACAACTTCTAAGTCCATTTCCATTGCGGTGTAACAGTTGGCTAAGGTTTGTGCCTCTACGCCTTGTCCGGCATCCACGACTAATAACGCCCCTTCACAAGCCGCAAGTGAACGAGATACCTCATAAGAGAAATCCACGTGTCCTGGTGTGTCGATAAAGTTTAATTGATAAGTTTCGCCATCTTTGGCGTTGTAATTTAAGGTTACACTTTGGGCTTTAATTGTGATCCCACGTTCGCGTTCTAAGTCCATAGAATCAAGTACTTGCGCCGCCATTTCACGATCGGAAAGGCCCCCACAAGTTTGAATTAAACGATCTGAAAGTGTTGATTTCCCATGGTCAATATGGGCAATAATGGAAAAGTTCCTGATGTTTTTCATTTTATGCATTTTTATAATGTTTAATTTAACGTCCAATTTAATGGGCGGATTGTACCTGAATATTTAGCAATAGGCTATAGAATGGAGAAAATTAACCACAAGAACGGTGTTTTTTTAACAAAAAAGAGCCTCAAAGACAAAACCTTGAGGCTCTCATTAGAATACTCTTTTAGTAAGCCATCTTATAGTGACTCTGTGAATGTACGGGTAATTACATCACGTTGCTGTTCTGGTGTTAATGAGTTAAAACGCACGGCATAACCAGAGACACGAATTGTTAATTGAGGATATTTTTCAGGATGTTTTACTGCATCTTCTAATGTTTCACGACGTAAAACATTAACGTTTAAATGTTGACCACCTTCTACTTTAACTTGAGGTGCTACGTCAACAGGTAGCTCACGATATTCAATTTTACCTAAATCATTAATTGCGACGATTTGGTCTTCTTGGAATTCGCCTTTCGCGGCTAAACAACGTGCTTCATTTTTTTCGTTGTCTAATAACCAAAATGAATTGATTAAGTTATCGTTTGCGGCTTGAGTGATTTGAATACCTTTAATCATTGTATGCTCCTAATTTTTGATTGAGTGTGTATTTAACGACCGCTAAATTTTATCAATTTTTTTGAAAATTTCAATTGTTTTGATATAGATCACCTTAAAAAATTATGTCTTTTTTGTTTTTTTGATCTTAATCAAGAATGAAACCCCTTTGCGATCCCCCTTTCTTTAACAAAAAAGAATCCCGCCTTTAATGGGCTGTTTTTATTTTTAATTCTTTTTTCTTCCTTTTTTTCCGTTATAATTCAACGCATACAACAAAAACTTAACAGGATAAAAAAGGCGATGGCTGATTGGCAAAAAATCATTAAAGAAGAAAAAGCAAAACCTTATTTTGCAAAATTAGAGGCGAAAATTCAGCAAGCCAGAGAACAAAATCAGATAATTTATCCTGCACCAGAACATATTTTCCAAGCTTTTCATTTAACGCCCTTCGACAATGTGAAAGTCGTTATTTTAGGCCAAGACCCTTATCATGGCCCAAATCAAGCGCATGGTTTAGCTTTTTCGGTACAACCTGGTATTAAAACACCGCCCTCATTAGTGAATATGTATAAAACGCTCGCTAAAGAATATTCTGATTTTATTATTCCTGAGCACGGCTATTTAAGCGCTTGGGCAGAGCAAGGCGTGTTACTTCTTAATACTGTATTAACTGTTGAAGATGGCAAGGCTCATTCTCATGCAAAATGGGGATGGGAAACCTTTACAGATCGAATGATCCACGAATTAAATGAGCAAAAAGAACATCTTGTTTTCCTATTATGGGGGGCTCATGCTCAGAAAAAAGGCCAATTTATTGATCGCCAAAAACATTGTGTGTTAACCGCACCGCACCCTTCCCCCCTTTCTGCTCATCGAGGATTTTTTGATTGCCAGCACTTTACCAAGGCCAACGAATATTTAGTTCAACATCAACAAACACCCATTAATTGGCAATTGCCTCTTAATGTAGAAATTGTATAAGGATAAATTATGTTAGCAATTATTTCTCCCGCTAAAACCTTAGATTTTAAAAGCGCCACCCCCGCCTTTACTTTTACTCAGCCTCAATTCCCACAACAAACCAAAGAATTAGTGGAAATTTGTCGCCAACTAACTCCGGCACAACTTTCTTCATTAATGTCTATTAGTGATAAATTAGCCGGCTTAAATGTGGCACGCTTTGCTCAATGGCAACCTCATTATGATTTAGATAATGCAAAAGCGGCCATTTATGCCTTTAAAGGTGATGTTTATACGGGATTAGATGCGGCAAGCCTAAGTCAGGAAGATATCGAATATGCCCAACAACATTTACGGATGCTTTCTGGTTTATATGGTTTGCTTCGTCCTCTTGACTTAATGCAACCGTACCGCCTTGAAATGGGCACCAAATTAGCCAATCCTAAGGGGAAAGATTTATATCATTTCTGGGGCAATACCATTACAGAGGCGTTACAACAAGCCTTAGATACGCAAGGTGATGATATTTTAATTAACCTTGCTTCTGATGAATATTACAAATCTGTTAAAGCGAAGAATTTACAAGCACGTATTATTAAACCGGTTTTCTTGGATTTTAAAAATGGTAAATATAAAGTTATCAGTTTTTATGCCAAAAAAGCCCGCGGCTTAATGTGTCGTTATTTAATTGAAAATCGTATTACACAGTTAGAAGCGTTAAAAAACTTTGATTTAGGCGGTTATTATTTTGTAGAAGCGGAGAGCAGTAATAATGAATGGATATTTAAACGTGATCAGCAAGAATAATTTAATCAAACTCGGGAGCCTTGTGCTTCCTTTATTTATGGTTGCTTGTAGTTCCAATATTCCTACACAAGTAGAATTTCAACAACAAAACTATCAACTTGTCCACCAGCAAATCTTAGGAGGAATGGCGCATTTTGTGTATACCACTCATCCTCTTGTGGGGCAAAATAATGAATTTAAAAGACCAGAGCAATTACTCGATTGGTTTGTTGATACCCAAAAGATGTCAATAGAAAAACGCTTTAATATTCGCCAAAACTTTTTCCAAAAACATCACACTAAATGGCTAAAACTCAGCTATTCACCACAACAAATTACTTCCGTGGTGATTTATCAACCAAGTCAACAATTGCCTTTTTGGCAAGCTGATATTAGCCTTGGTAAAAACCTTCCATCTCGTGGTTTTGTACAATGGCAATATTCTTTTAAAGGCCATAATACAAATTTAATAAAATTATTGTGGCAAAGTGATAATGTATTGCAACAACTAAAAAATTCCCCATTACCTTGGTCACCATAAAAAAGTGAGATATGCATTTATCAAATTACGCCATAAAACTCCGTCCTTGAGGACGGAGATGTAAGGCGAAACACATAAATAAATCAGGCCGGGCTTGCTTGTAGAGCTTGGAGAGTCATGATTTATTACTCTCTACTTTAAGATGCATTACCATATATCCCCCCTTCTTCGTTATACAATTTAGGTAATAATTGAATTTCAAAACCTAGCAACGACTATTTTAAATTTTCTAAATCCCCAAAAACTTAAACTCCTCGCGTAATTGATGTAATTCATCACGAATTTCTGCCGCTTGTTCAAATTCAAGGTTTTGAGCACATTTATACATTTTTTGTTCAAGCTGTTTAATTTGTTTTTCAAATTCTTTGGCTGAAGTTGGTATTGGCTTACTTTCGGCCACTTTGCCAAGTTTTTTACCTTTTTGAGCTTTGACTTTGTAGCTAGTGCTTTGACCAATATCGAGCATTTCGCCTACTTTTTTATTTAAACCTTTTGGAACAATGCCATGGTCGAGATTGTATTGCATTTGTTTTTCTCGGCGACGATTGGTTTCGCTGATAGCTTTTTCCATAGAATTGGTGATACGGTCGGCATATAAAATGGCCTTACCTTTTAAGTTACGCGCTGCCCGTCCGATAGTTTGAATTAAGGAACGTTCAGAACGGAGGAAGCCTTCTTTGTCAGCATCTAAAATTGCCACCAATGAGACTTCAGGAATATCCAAGCCTTCCCGTAATAAGTTAATACCTACCAATACGTCAAATTCTCCTAAGCGTAGATCTCGTAAAATCTCTACTCGTTCGACGGTGTCAATATCGGAATGTAAATAACGTACTCGAGTGCCGTGTTCTTGTAAGTAATCTGTAAGATCTTCTGCCATACGTTTGGTTAATACAGTCACTAAAACACGTTCATTTTTGGCGGCTCTTGTTTTGGCTTCTGATAAAAGATCATCGACTTGGATCGCGACTGGGCGAATTTCTATTTCTGGATCCAGTAAGCCTGTTGGGCGGATTACTTGATCAATAATTTCTGTGCCTGATTTTTCTAACTCATAAGGGCCTGGGGTCGCGGAAACATAAATCGTTTGTGGTGCGAGAGCTTCAAATTCGTTAAATTTTAATGGGCGATTATCTAAGGCTGAAGGTAAGCGGAAACCGTATTCTACGAGGGTTTCTTTACGTGCTCTGTCACCACGATACATTCCACCAATTTGGGGAACAGTTACATGAGATTCATCAATAATTAATAAGCCATCAGCCGGCACATAATCGAATAAAGTTGGTGGTGGCTCGCCGGTTTTACGGCCGGATAAATAACGGGAATAATTTTCTATCCCTGAGCAGTACCCAAGCTCGTTCATCATTTCAATATCAAATTGAGTTCGTTGGGCGATACGTTGTTCTTCCACTAATTTATTTTCTTTAATAAGATATTCACGGCGTTCTGCTAATTCTTCTTTAACCTTTTCAATGGTATCTAAAATACGTTCTCTTGGGGTAACATAATGTGTTTTTGGATAAATAGTAAAACGTGGAATGCTACCAAAATTTTTACCTGTTAAAGGATCAAAAAGGCTGAGGCGTTCGATTTCATCATCAAATAATTCCACTCTAAGAGCTTGATCATCGGATTCTGCTGGGAAAATATCAATAATTTCACCTCGTACGCGGAAGGTGCCACGTTCAAAGGTATGATCATTGCGGCTGTATTGAAGCTCGGCTAATTTCGCCAAAATTTCCCGTTGATCAATAATGGCACCACTTTGTAAATGTAACATCATTTTTAAATAGCTATCGGGATCCCCTAATCCATAAATAGCGGAAACAGAGGCAACAACAATGGTATCTCGTCGTTCTAATAAGGATTTGGTGGCGGAAAGCCGCATTTGTTCAATTTGGTCATTAACGGACGCATCTTTTTCAATAAAGGTGTCGCTACTTGGTACGTAGGCTTCTGGTTGGTAATAATCATAATAAGAAACAAAATATTCCACCGCATTTTCAGGGAAAAAAGCTTTCATTTCTGCATATAATTGCGCCGCCAAGGTTTTATTGGGGGCTAATAATAATGCGGGGCGATTTAAGTCCGCAATAACATTGGCAATGGTGAACGTTTTACCGGAACCCGTCACCCCTAATAATGTTTGATGGGCCAAACCATCTTGTAAATTTTCTTCTAATTTCTCGATAGCTTGGATTTGATCACCGGCGGGTTTGAAATCAGAATGAAGGATAAAAGGTTTAGATTTTAATTTATGCATAATCATTTAATAGAAAAAAAGAGTTGCTCATTTTACCACAAAAAAACTTCGCTTAATTACACAAAAAACTTAATTTTTACACAAGGTTATCTTTGTCAAGTTTATTTCATAAAAAAAAATTATTTTTTTCTTAAATTCAGACTTTACGTTTTGTATCTTATTGATTTTAAAATAAAAGTTATTTTACAACCAATTCCTTAAGGATGTCTTGAAACCCTTGTTATTTTAAGGATTTAAGCACTTATTTAAAACTTTATACACAAAGTTATCCACAGAGAATGTGGATAGAAATTTTTTAAAACTTTTTTTAAATTTTTTTGATTTTTTTTAAAAATCACCCTTGACAGTGATTTGAAAATTCTTATAATGCGCAACTCATTCCTTGTGGTTTATATTTTTATTCCTCCTTAGTTCAGTCGGTAGAACGGCGGACTGTTAATCCGTATGTCGTTGGTTCAAGTCCAACAGGAGGAGCCAATTTTTTTCTTTTGGGTGTTTTTATTTGTCTCCTTTTATAAAAACTTCTTTTGCCCGAAAGATATAAAAGCCCATTCTCCTCCTTATGGGCTTTTATTTTTTTTTATCCTTTAAAAAATGGCAAACCTCTACTATACTTCTTCACTTTATATTCTATTTTTATATGTTGTAGGAAATCTGTTTTATGTTATTACCATCTATAGCCGTTATTGTTGGTTTAATTATTTTAGTTTGGAGTGCAGATCGTTTTATTGATGGTTCCGCTTCTCTTGCTCGTTCCTTAGGAATGTCTCCTTTATTAATTGGCATTATCATTATTGGTTTTGGCACTTCTGCGCCAGAAATGATCGTTTCTGCCATTTCCAGTTTAAATGGGAATCCTGCGGTGGCCTTAGGAAATGCTTATGGCTCTAATATCACCAATATTGCGTTAATTCTTGGTTTAACTGCCGTAATTAAACCTATTATTGTTAATTCTCAAATCTTAAAAAAAGAATTACCCGTCCTTGCAGTTGTTACCCTTATTTCTGCCTACTTTATTTATGATGCGCAAGTAAGCCACTTAGAAGCTTGGTTATTAATTGCAATTTTTGTGTTGTATATGAGTTGGACCATTTGGCAAGCGACTCAGCATACACAAGATAATCTTGCACAAGATGTGGTGGCAGAATTAGAAGACCATCCACCAATGCCTTTAAAAAATGCCTTATTATGGATGTTAGTAGGTGTTATTGCATTAATGGGTAGCTCGCAATTATTAGTGTGGGGAGCGGTAGAAATCGCCCAATTCTTTGGGGTAAGTGATTTAATTATTGGCTTAACCATTGTGGCGGTAGGGACTTCTTTACCCGAGCTTGCAGCGTCGATTATGGCGGCTAAAAAAGGCGAGGTAGATCTCGCAGTGGGGAATATTATTGGCTCTAACCTTTTTAATACGTTAGCTGTGGTTGGCATTGCAGGCGTTATTTCACCAATTTCTGTAGAGCCTGAAGTTTTTACTCGTGATATGTCTTTTATGACAGTGTTAACCTTCTCGTTATTTATTTTTGGTTGCCACTTCGGTAAAAAAATCGGTATTATTAGCCGCCTTGATGGTAGCATTTTATTATTAGGCTATTTTGGCTATAACGCATATTTAATTTATTCGGTTTTGGTTTAACCTGTTAGAATTTAAGCAATAAAAAATGATGTATTGATACGTTCAATACATCATTTTTTTTAGATTTACATTAACGATTAATGCACACCATGCATCCGTTTATTTAATGTTTTAGAGAGTAACAACATAATTACACCTACTAAAATTGGAATCGCGGTGAAGAGTAAGAAGAAGCCGGATAAGCCCATAGACTCATTTAAAGTATCAATATAACTTGCGGTATAACCGGCAAATAAATTCCCCACAAAGGCAGCAAAGAACCAAACACCGAACATAAAGCCAATTAAATGTTTTGGTGACAGTTTACTCACATAAGATAAACCAATTGGTGATAAGCAAAGCTCACCCACTGTAGAGAAGAAATAAGCGGCAATTAACCAGAACATTGACACTGAGGCGACATCCACTCCAGATTTAATCCCCATCGCACCATAAGATAAAAATCCAAAACCTACCCCTAATAAAATTAAACCAAGAGCAAATTTTACTGGGCCTGTTGGGTTAAATTTACTTTCCCAAATTTTAGAGATCATTGGTGCTAGGGTGATAATAAAGAATGAATTTAAAATTCCAAACCAAGAGGCCGGCACTTCATATTCATCGGCTTGACTAAATTCACCATAAATTTTCCATAATACGATACCCCAAATAATGGTGAAGCTTGTGATTAAGAAAAGGTTGGATACTGGGATTTTAGAAAAAGTTTGTTTCACTAATAAACTTAAAGCCCAAGAAACCACAACTACTGGCACAACTGTTAGGAAGAAGTTAACCCAAATAAATGCTGTGGCAGCTGTCCCTGTTAAGGCACGTTGAGTATAGTCTTTCGCGAAAATCGTCATTGATGAACCTGCTTGTTCAAAGGCCCACCAGAATACAATGACGAATAAGGCAAACACACCCACAACCATTAAACGATCAAGATCAATACGTGTTAATTTTTGTGGTTTTGCTTGAGGAGCGGTCGCTTCTACTGGTTTCACTTTCGTGCCAATTTCCCCAAATAATTTTTTAGAGAAATAAAATTGCAATAAACCGAAGAACATAAAAATACCCGCTAACCCAAAGCCATAAGACCAGCCATAAGTTTCGCCGATATAGCCACAAAGCATAATTCCTAAAAATGCGCCGGCATTAATCCCCATATAGAAAATGGTGTAAGCACTGTCTTTTTTCGATTCATCTTTATAAAGCTCCCCCACCATTGTGGAAATATTTGGCTTAAATAAGCCATTTCCTAACACCAGTGCGGTTAATCCTAAATAAAAAGTGAATTCTGTTTCAAAGGCTAAAAAAGAATGACCTAAAGCCATTAAAAAGGCGCCCCCAAGAATAGCAATACGGGCGCCAGTAATACGATCGGCAATCCAACCACCAATAAGCGGTGTAAAATAAACCAAAGAGGTGTACCAGGCATAAAGCTCCCCAGCATCTTCACGAGACCAAGCCCATCCACCATCACTAAGGGAAGTCACCAAGAATAAAACTAAAAGAGCGCGCATCCCATAAAAACTAAAACGCTCCCACATTTCCGTAAAAAAAAGTACAAATAATCCCGCCGGGTGATTTAACACCTTCAGGTCCAGATTATTATCCAAAGTTGTGTTTTGCATAAAATTACTCCTATCTTTATATTTTTTATACCCTGAATTTAATTATTACATTAACTAATTTAACGGAATAAAAAGCGTTAAAAACAGTGATAAAGCTGTAAGATTTTTAATCTTCTTAGCAAGAAAAATGCCGAAATAGAAATATTCCATAAGAATTTAAAAATTTACAGAAAAGAAAGATAGCAAATATTATTCTTAATTTAAACTCTCATTTTTGAAAAAATAAGCTAATAAATTCAAACACTTCAAAATAACCCTATCAAGTTAAATCGAATGATATTTAATTATAAATATAAAATAATTTAGCTGGCGATTAAAACGAAATGCTATAAATTTTGGTGGAAATAATTAAGCCGAAAGAAAAGGGAAAAGAAAAGGATAGAAACAAGAAAATATATTTTCAGCCACATCCGCAACATCAAATATATTTTCTTCAAAATATTCAATTAACGCACCACAGATACTGCTTTTACTTGCACATACAAGGATTGCCCTAGGGTTAATTGCAATTCATCGCAAGACCAAGCACTGATGCTCGCCCACAAGCAATAATCATCTACTTTCACTTGCACATCCACCTTGCCATCTCTTTCTTGAATGGCGCAAACGGTGCCTTGTAAAATATTGCGAATGCTGCTTTTTTCTGGCTTAGTTAACACTAAAGACACGTCAGAAGCATAAATACACACTCGTACTTGTTGTACCGTCGCGGGTAATTGTTGCATCCATAATAATTGCTGCCCCAAAGATAACGCACTCATTTTATATTGCTGATTATGGGCCACTAGCGGTAATGCCAATAAGCTACTGCGATCATTTGCCGGTTGCCATTGGGCAAATTCTGGGCTTTGCCACACTTTTTCTAGGGTGTCGTAAGCCTGCACCTGACAGCCATCTAACAGCACTACCCTTTCCGCCAACCGTAATAATTCATCCAGACTATGGGTAACGTATAAAATGGGAATATTAATTTGTTGCGATAATTTATCTAAATAATCTAGCAATTCTCGTTTCCGTGGCAAATCTAAGGCAGACAAAGGCTCGTCCATTAATAAAATTTCTGGCGAACTTAACAAGGCACGACCAATAGCCACCCGCTGTTTTTCCCCACCAGATAAGGTGATCGGGTAACGTTTTAATAAATGGCCAATGCCTAATAATTCCACAATATAATTTAGTTTTTCAGGATCAGGCTTTTTCATACCATAGGTTAAGTTTCCAAGAACTCGATAATGGGGGAAGAGTCGAGCATCTTGGAAAACATAACCTATATGTCTTTGATTTGGGGCTAAACAAATGCCTTTTGCGGTATCGACTAAGGTTCTGCCGTTGAGGCTAATACTGCCCTCATCTGGCACCGTTAATCCGCTGATTAATTGAATTAAGGAAGATTTGCCAGAGCCAGATAACCCAAATAATGCGGTCACCCCTTGATTGGGAATGGATAACTTGGCGGCTAAAGATAATTTGCCTAGTTGTTTTTTTACATTAATTTCTAACATCCACTTGTCCTAATTTTTTCTGGGTTTTATAAGCGAGCCATTCGGAAATAATTAATGAAATTAAGGCGATAACAATGGCAATGACACATAAACGGGCGGCGGCCCCTTCGGCCCCTGGGGTTTCAATTAAAGAATACATCGCTAACGGAATGGTTTGGGTAACTTTAGGAATATTGGAAACAAAGGTAATGGTGGCGCCAAATTCCCCTAAAGAACGAGCAAAACCTAAAATAAAGCCAGCCAAAATGCCGGGTAAAGAAAGGGGCAATGTGATGGTAAAAAAAGTTCTCACACTGCCAGCGCCGAGAGTTCTGGCAGCTTCTTCTAATTTTCGGTCAATTTGCTCTAAAGCTAAGCGAACAGAACGCACCACTAAGGGGAAAGCCACAATGGCGGAAGCCAAGGCCGCACCATACCAACTAAAGCCAAAGCTAAAATCAAACCATTGTAAAAGGTACTTCCCGATGGCACCATTACGGCCCATAAAAACTAATAATAAATAGCCCAATACCACCGGCGGTAAAACTAAAGGCAAATGGACAATACCGTTTAAAATGGCTTTTCCATAAAAGGATTTGCGGGCCAATAACCACGCCACAAAAATAGCTAAAGGCAAGCTACAAACCATCGCCACCAACGATACTTTTAGGCTTAAATGAATGGCATTAAGTTCCGTCGTGGATAATTGAAAATATTGAATTGCTGATTCAAAAATAGAGGCAAACATTCAGTGTTCCTTTCGATATAACAACAAAGAAGATAGGCTTCCGTGCCTATCTTAACTGACAAATCAATGAATTAATTTGCGGTAACAAAACCATATTGAGCTAAAATTGCTTGGCCTGATTTTGAACTTAAATAATTTAAAAATTCACGGCTTTCTTGTGTATCTTGGCCTTTTACAAGGGCTGCTGGATAAAGAATTTTTGGATGAGAATCCGCCGGATAAGTGGCAACAATTTTCACTTTTTTACTCATGTTGGCATCTGTTGCATACACAATACCAAGTGGGCTTTCGCCTTGTTCCACTAAAGCTAAGGCTGCGCGTACATTGTTCGCACGGGCTAATTTATTTTCCACTTCTGGCCATTGATTAAAATGTTGCAATGCAGCTTTGGCATATTTCCCCGCAGGAACATGATCCGGATTGCCCACAGCTAAATAGCTATTGCCTAAATCTTGGATCCATTGGTTTTGAGCAAGATTAACATGACTTACTTTGCTGCTTTCTGGGGCGATCATCACTAAGGCGTTGCTGGCTAAATCACGACGACTGTCTGCTTCGATGTTGCCTTTTTCCGCTAAATAATCCATCCATTTTTGGTTGGCAGAAACAAAAATATTCGCTGGTGCGCCTTGGTTAATTTGGCGGGCTAACACCGAAGAAGAGGCAAAAGATAAATCAATTTCAGCTTTTGGGTGAGTTTTAAGGTATTCACTTTTTGCTTGCTCTAAGGCATTGGTCATAGAAGCTGCCGCAAAAACAGTGATATTGGCTTGGGCAAAAGAAGATAACGCCATCGCGCCGCTCACTAAGGTCGCTACCCAAACTTTTTTTAGGTTAAACATATTTACTCCACATAGATAATTTTTTTGTATGATTTATAGTTATATAACATTTTATATAACGGGTGCATTTATAGCATAAATCTTTATAAAAAAGCTATAACTAAACACCCTTTTTACGTAAAATAATTACCACTGCAAAAAAAGGATAAAAAATGACGGATGAAATTTTACTGACCATTAATTTAGCGGGGAAATGTTTTGTGCATCCCAAACGTATCAAATTATTAAAAGCCATCGCTCAAACCGGCTCCATCAACAAGGCGGCTCAATTAGCGAATGTAAGTTATAAAAGTGCTTGGGATCACTTAGAAATGATGAATAGCCTTAGCCCGAAACCTTTATTAGAACGCAATTCCGGTGGCAAAAAAGGCGGTGGTACCACACTAACGCCTTATGCTCAACGTCTTATTCAACTTTATGATTTACTGGAACAAACTCAGAAAAACGCCTTCCACAAATTACAACAAGAAGATATTCCTTTAGATAATCCTTTAATGGCCACCGCAACTTTTGCCCCTCAAAGTAGTGCCAGAAATCAATTTTTTGGGCAAGTTTGTCAATTGCATAAAAAAGCAGATGGTTGTTATATAGGTGTGAATATAAATTCCTTAAAAGACCCTATTTTTGTGCGAATTACTGCAAAAAGCGTGCAAAATTTACAGCTCACTTTAGATAAAGAGGTGATGTTAATGGTGAAAGCGCCTTGGATTGAAGTTTCTAAAACGAAACCTGAACAAGATGACAATGTATTTTATGGCGAAATAACAAAAATAGAACAACAAGAGATAACAATTAAAATAGGTCAGGATATTCTTTGCTACAGCACCCACACCCCTCAGCAATCCTTCCAAAAAGGGGATAAAATTTATTTACACATTGATCCTTGTCAGATTATTTTGCTTACTTTATAAAAAAGGATCAAATCAGTTTGCTGGTTTGATCCTTTATTAATCCTTCCGCCCTCTAATTTATTCTAAATTATTTGAAATTTGAAAATTAATGGTGTCATCTATAGTGACATAGGGAGAGTTTTACTATGTTGTTAATAGATTATTTTATTACATAATTACTTGCCAAAATAGATAGCCTGTATATAAAACATCTATAGTAAACAATAATATAAGGCATAAACTTGATATTATAGTAAGAAATGATAATGTTTTAGATACCACTTTTTCACTCAATAACTTTATGTCATTGCTATCTTGAATTAAAGCTTTGTTCAACCCTATACTCGCTAACATTACCAAAAAGAAAAATAAAAAACTGGTATAAAGCAATGAGAATAAATCGGATTGATAAAACTTTAAAAGTTCGTTTGTTTCATTCATCTTTACCTCACTAAAGTGCCTTTTTCAAATCTTTTACTAAGACAGAACAGACTTCCTGATATCCTTTTGCACTCCAATATACACTTGTTCCACCTTTCCCATTTTTTTCTAAGGTTACTGTCATATAACATTTACCATCATAGTTTCTTGCCATTTTATAAAATAATCCAGGGCGAACAACATGAATAATATCATCTTCTTCTACAGACATTCTTGTCCAATCATCCTTTGTTGACATAGTCCGAACAGGCATAATTTCATCAATAGATTGCATATTCAATTCACGTTTAACTCTTAAGTAAACAATATCCACATTTTTTCTTGAGCTCATTTCTCCTTTTTTATTTTCTTTCTTAGAACCTAAAGCCATACCATCTTTATTTACTAAAAATGTTCCTAAAACATCAGTTATAGTTGTGCTTGCATAATTTAACGTTTCGTTTAATTGTTTATTTCCCGCACAACCTGTTAGTGCTAAGGTTAATCCCATTGTGCTAATTAATAAAAATTTTTTATTCATTATAATTTCCTCGTTAGTGATATTAATTTCAGTGAGGCAATTATAGATAAAAATAGTTTATTAATGTTTTTTTACTAATGTGCAAAATAATATTTTTTATATTTGAATGCTTAATTCTTGTAAAATATTATTTCGCTTAATAATAACTAAAAATTTTATAAGTTAACTTTTATATGTATTTTTAATTCCTCTTTTATTTCTGTTAAGTCAATATTTTCAGGCTCAATTAATAATCTAAATATATTATCTTCAGAGCTAGGTATATATGGTGTTTTTGTGTTTTTAGCGAGAGATAACGCTTTTTTTAACTTTTTCTTGATATCTGAACGAGCATCTGAAAAAACACGTTTAAAGGTTTCAAGACAGTCAATATCTTTATTAACATTTGTTACCGTTTTACGCATACGAATATCTGCTTTTATTCGTTCATAAATTGCTAAATATATTTTTCCAATATGATCGGTATTTTCATTCAGATGAAAAGACCAGCCTTGAATGTTCGCAATACTTAAGGTTAATAAAAAGGCATAAGCCCTTGGAGGCAATTTAACTTCAGCATCACCAAATGCTACTTTACGAGTATTCATATCCGTAAGAAATTTTAAAGAGGGTGTTTTTAATAAAGCTTGAGCTTTGATAATAGATTCACTATAAGACACATTTTGATCTTTTAATTCTACAGGAATGCCTAAACCTAACTGTACCCATGGGATTTCAGCCAACATCACTTTTGCATTTCTAGCATCTAACTCGCGCCCATCTGAATCATTGATAATATAAGAATAAGGGGTGGGATAATAAAAATCGTTGACCTTTTCAAACTCTTCACTTACCAATACATGAGATAAACTATCTTGCTTACGGCCATATAAAGACAAAGCATAGCCTATGAAAAAACCCATGGTTTTACGTCCACCAGCAATGGAAACATGCAAAGCTAAATCATTATGCTGGCAAAGCTTTCCCACTAAGCTGACGATTTGATCGGAAGCCAACGTATTTTCTTCTGCCGTTCGAATATCGTGTAGTTTTTTACCCTCTTTTTCTATAACGTGAATACAGCTTTCATCAAAATGAATATCGCTAAACCCATATTGTTCGCCATAATCTTTAATGAATTTAGATAATGCGCCTTCTTTTTCTTGGCGCCCACCGACTATGCCAAGTAAGGCTTCGGATAGTTTATTTTTTCCTTGTTGAGTCGTAATCACTTGAATTTCTGTTGGAATAAAGTTTTTTTCAACCACTAAAGCATAAAGTGTTTCAGTCACTACCGCTGGAGACATTCCTGTTACACTTAGTAAGATTCTTTTGCTGTATTCTTTAGTCATTCGTTGCTTCCTTGTTACTCAAAGGGTGGAATTTATCAAAGGTTTCTTTATCTTGAATTGTAATTTCTAAAAGATTGGATTGATTATTTTGTACATCTTCTAAGGCGTTTGAAAATGCTTGGGTTGCTAAAAATGGGATGTCGTATCTCTCTTTCCCGTTAAAAACCGCCCCTAATACGCCTTGCACTTCGGAACGCGTAAAATGCTTACGTTTGATGGTAAAAGGCAGGTTTTTAGTAGCATTTGAACCAATTAAAATTAAGTGGATAGGAATATCCATATTTTGAATTTTAGTGTTCCTTCTATTAGTCCAAAAGTTACATAATGCAATCACACAGGTACCCCCTGCGACCCAAATCGTTAAAGTATCTAGAACTCGAGTAACAGACATAAAACATTCGAACATTTTACTTTCTCCATTGTAATATCGTGTCTTTTAAATTTTTTAATTCATTGCCGGTAATGAATTTTATACCCTGACTTTTAGCACGTTTTAATGTTTCTTCCTTGGCACTATCCATAGAAAGTAACCATTTTGCGCCATATAAGCCTTTTAAATCCTCCGCTACACTATCTAACTTATAAATAGTGTCGTTGTCCTTTTCTTTATTTTTATCATAATTACGGGTTTTACATTCCATAATTAATAAGCGATTGTTATGCATTAAAATAATATCAAGTTCATTACGAGTGGTTTTATCCCATTGAATGGCTTGGCCACAATGTACTTCTTCAATGCCTGCATCAATGGCTGTAAAGTAAGCATATTCTTCTAACCAAAAACCCCCTAAGTATTCGGAAGCTTTTACATCTTTAAAATAAATACAGCTTTGTTCTTTATCAAAATCAATTAAACCATAGCTTTCAATTTTCTCTAATAACTCACATTGCGTAGCCTTTAATTTTGATAATTTTTGCTGAGGCTCAATTAAAATATTTTGAGTACTATTGGGTATTTTTTCTAAAGCTTGTTGCACACAATAATTAAGAGTACCTAAGAATTTTTTATCTTTATCAAAATAGGTGACCAGTTGTTTGGTTAACGCTTTTCGACTATTAACGGTATCAATCCATTCCTGATTTTGATTGTTATAACTTTTTGGGCTCACGCCATAAGCTTCTAAATATTCATTAATGGTGAGCAAGGAAGGTAATTGAACGCTATGAGAGTCATCATCCTTAATGATTTCAATTTTATCTGCCTGCGTATTGGTATAAATGACTCGTGTATCCTTGGTTTTTAAGATTTCATTAGCTGCAATGGCCATTAATTTTGTACCGCCGGTAATATTTAAGGTGATTTCGGAGGCATTTAACTGTTCAATTTCATCAATTAAATTTAAAAAATATTCTCGTAATTGGACAAAATCATCCGTCGGTGCCAACTGTGAAGCTTTCACATAATTAATGCCTAAACCTTTAAGCATTTTTTCAAATTGTCGAGTATGCCCGGCTTTTTCGGTAAAAGCGGAACTCACAAAAAAGACTAAATCTGGTTTTTCCAGTTTTATCGGTAAATAGTTGGCTAATAGTTGAGCTGAAAGCAAGCAAATATGTAGTTTCATTACAATTTCTCCACGTTAAATTCTTCAAGTTGTGCTTGGGCATTTTGCATATCTTCGGCACTGAGTTCTTTGCCCCGTAATGCTTCCGGTAAATTTAAAGTTAAATGAAAATAACGCCCGCCTTGTTGGCATACTTTAGCCACAAGATGTATGGGCAAGGTGCCGACAATGATGTCTCCTTTTTGAATATCCTGGGGGTTTAAGTGGGATAAGGTTTTGTCAATGTGAATACCTTGTTGTGCGATCCAATCAATAGCACCTTTATGGCGTGAAATAAAATAGGTTGTCATTCTTTTTTCCTTTCCGTTGTTTGCTTATCCTTATTCTACAAGAACAGGTGATAGTATTGATTTTTACAAATTTGCAATTTGATATTTGCCTAATCCAAAGCTGGCATTTTTGCCACAATGTAGCCATTGGCCGAGGTAAATTAGTTTTTGCCAATTTTCACTAAGATGACTAAATTGCCACTCCCCTATCACTCCTCCTAATGGCATTTTTTGTTTTTGACGACTAGAGTAACGATACCAATCTTGCCACTGTAAAAATTTTAAATCTTTGACCTCCGTGATTTCCTGTTTAAGTTGCTCAAAATCTAAATTTAAAGGCTCTTGATAAAACTCACTTAATAAGGATATCCGTTTCGCTAAAGTTAAAAGAAAACGTGTCACAGTAATGGTATTCACTTTTAATGGTTCACCATTTTTTTGTAAGCGTAAGGGCGTTTGTAACTGAATATTAAGGTTAGGGGACAAAGTTTTAGGGATAATCACTTTATTGCTTATGGGTTTAAGAATGCCATTACGCCATATGTCTTGCCATTGCAATTGATTATCTTGCTGATAGACATCAATTAAATGCGCTTTTCCTTGTGCCACTTTGTGTTGAAAGGCTTGTTGAAAGGCAAAAATAATAATAGCTAGCTTATCTAATAGGTTTCCAAATAAAACAATATCAAAAGAAAGTATTTCACCAACATTATAGTCACGAGCTCCCCACTGTGGAGGCTCAATAATATAAGCACTTGGTACCTGGCTAAACTTTTGTGAATGATTGTGTTCTGGAATTGATGGGGCAAAGATTTGAGCATAAGGACTAAGATCGCCTTTATTATCCTCAAAACTTTTCATACCACTGATTTTACGTAATGTTTGACCAAAAGCACCACGCAATGTTGACCCCGCATAAGTGGGCAATTCAATTTTTTCTGTCACTTCAAATTGTAACTTATAACGGGCGATAGGAAATTGATGAGGGATCACATATCCCCCATCATTACTGCAATATAAGAAAATTGATGATGATTTTTTTGCATTTTACTTATCCATTAATGCTTTAAGAGACTCAACCCATTGTCTATGGTTGGGCTTCACCTTTTTACCATTTGGTTTTTCCCATTGCTTAGCATAATGAATTTTGAAGATATCAATAAATAGCGCAATACAATCTTTATCTTCTGAATTATTTTCTAACAATTCTAACCATTTAGTTCTTAATGCATCGGTAAAATTAATTTTGGCAGCATCACCAATTTCTCGCCAATTATTCGCTTTAATTTCTTCAAGTAATTCAACTTTTAATGGGGAAGCATGAGATTTTTCTTGTTCTAAGAAGGCTAACTCTTGAGCTTGTGCTTCTTTTTCTTGTATTTCAGCATATAAATCATCGACGATTTTAGGTCTTGCCTCCATAAATCCATAACCCGTTTGGGTTTTAGCCCCCATTCCGCAATAATTTAATGCTTCAGTTAAACATTCAAATACATCATTTAAATCTATATCACTATGTGGTCGCTTAGCGATATTAAATAAAAAGGTGGCATCTTTTACGGCTAAAAATGGTATCGGATTTGGATCGTGCCAGTCTGCTGGTAATTGTTCCGTATCTTTAAAAGCATCATTAATCTTATTTCCGTCTGAATACCATTTCCCCATATGTAGCGTCATAATATCAACGGTTAATAATGGTCTCTTAGTGGGTAAAGCATCAAAGAAGATCAATTCCCCAGCCTGTGTATCAACATCTGATTTATCTGCACTACCAAACCAGGTTTTTAAAATCTCATTACGATCTTCGGCTACATAATATTGTTCAATAAAGCTTCGTAACACCCCTTTCACCTGACTACCGCCAATATAAGGCACCCCTAAGGTATAATGCCAAGAAAAGCCATTTTCTACAGGATGAGAATTTCCCATGCCTGTCACAAAATGTCCGGTTAATTCATAGGCTTGAGCTTGGCCATTACTTACTTGATTCAAGACTATTTGACGCTGTATCTGTTGCTTAAGTAAATTGTCATCTCCGCAATAACCTTTAAATTCAGCTAAGAAATCTTTTTTAGCTTTATCTTTTTTAGCTTTATCTTTATCTTTCTCTTTCTCAATATCGATTGATTGTAAATTATAGCCGTTAAAAAAACGTTCAAACTTTAAACCTTTATTGCCTTGACCATTATTAAATGGTGAATGATCACTAGATTGATAAATTGGTAATCCCATATTAATCACCTTTTACAAATGCTTTACTAAATTTTTTCACCCAAAGTAATAACGCTTGCGATTCCGCTTGTGCTAAACGATATTGATGAATATCGCCTTGGGTAATACCTCTGATAAGATCTCTCTCTGCGTAAATGCCCATATGATCGCAAATCCATTCTGACAATAAGGCATACATTTTTCCATGTACATCGCCTTTTGATAAATAAAAGGCAGCAGTTTGACCTAGCCCATTCATTTGAATCATCGCGGGCATTTCATTGGCTCTTGTTTTCCATTCTGAACACTTTTTATCATCATTAGTTTCTTTTAAAAATCCATTGATTTTATCTAACGCATATTTAGCACGCTTTTGTTCAATACTTTGAATACTCATTTCTCTCCCCCTTTATTCGGTTACCGTTGCTGCAAAACCGTCTAATCCTTTTAGACTGCACCAACCCATACCAACAGTTTCATTACCACCCACTTGTAACCAAGGGTGAGCATTAAACATTTGGGAGAATTCTTTGGCTAATTCCTGTTTTGCTTTGCCTTCTTTTTTCCGTTCATCTTCCACCATAATACCTACATAAAGCACCGCATCACTTGGTAAGGTTTCTTCATACCATAAGGCATGATTTTTAGTCACTTTTGTTTGGCTGTCTAAGGCGATATGTGGGGTAACAGGTAAGGTGTATTTCGCTAAATAAGCAAAATTATCATCACTAATCATGGCTAATTGATGAGTTAATAATGCTTGGGCATCATCATAGGCAATATAAGTTGCGAGCTCTTTAATAATCGACTCATCAATTGGTTGTTTTGATTTAGTAAATTGATATTCTTCTAAATATAATTTAGCGCCCGCTTGAACATTATTATTGGTTAATACTTCTTCTGCACCAACAGTTGGCACTTTAAAGCTGAGTTCTTTACCAAAACGTTTGCTGTCTTGAACCAATCTCATCAGTATATTAGGACAAGTTACCCAGAAAAATTGCCCTGTTAATGAACGCATTGGTAAGAGTAAAAGTCTGGCATCACTCACTAATACGGCCCCTGTATTACCTGTATTAATGTCCCCTTCTTTACCAAATAAACGGGCAATCACTTGAGCGTCTAAATCACTACGGGTTTCTGCATGAGTTCGTAAAGCGCCTTTAACACTTGATCCAAAAATACAAGGATAACCAGTATGAGATTCTCGTTGAACGGGTAAATCAATCACCGAATCATTTTGTCCGCAACCTGCATGAATTGCTGTTTGAGCATGTAATTTTAATAACGTTGTTTGCATCATAATATCCTCATAAATTAATGTGTTGGCGCGATACCAACAAAAATTTGTCCATAACCTAATACGCGATCATTATCTTGAGTTAAGAACTCACCATGTAATGTTTCAATAATAGATTCCGCATCTTCAGTTTCTATATACCAGCAGCTACCGGCAGGAATAAAACTTCTTACTGGTAAAGATTTATGTTTCACCATATCCCAACCACCGATACGTATTGGTTTGGCTGAAATCGCTGAAATAATTTTAATTGGTTTACCTAAAATACAACCTTGCCAAGTGGTGATCCCATTTTCTTCAACCGCTTTAAAGCTCTCATTAGGTAACATTGGAGTGTCTTTTTGACGTTTGTGATCAGGTAAATTTGTTGCCAAATAAATCACAAGATTTTTTGTGTTTTCTCGCTTACTCACTTTTTGCGGTAATAAAGGAGCCTTTTCTAATAAACTCAACTCCGTCATACGTCCTTCACCACCTAAGCGAAGTAATTGATGAGGTTTAAAGACGTTTTCTGCTAACCCCGTTAAGCCTAGATACAATCCCCAATCTTGCTGTAAACGTAAATGATTGGTTTGATAAAGTTTCCCTTCCTCAGTTTTACGACGTGAATTGTCTCGCGCAATACCTAAGCGTTCATCCGCTGTTATGATCGCTTTACGTGCTTTTAAATGGTTTAAAGGTACGGTTTTACCCTGTAAAACCGCTGAATAATCACGACCACTGATATACATATCTTCAAGTGGTGATTGAGATTTTTCACGATCTAATTGGGGAAGCTTTACGCAACCTAAATCACAATAAACTGGCGCTCCAATTTGGAAAAAGTTTGTCTCTTCTTCACCTTGCTTTAAAAGATTCATCGGGCAAGGGAAATAAATTTCCTCCGTCGCTTTATTGAATAACCAAGCCCCCTGAACTTTTAAATTAGCATAGTCGTTCGCAAAACCAATGATGTTTTGTAATGCGTGGTTATCTTTAAATTCTTGCCAATTTGTTCCATGCTCGGCATTAAATACATCACCGATATAAGTCCGAATCGCACCAAGTAAGGTATTTTGAGGCGGTGGGAAAAGGCTATTTAACGCTGTCGAGCCTGCCCCATCCATTGAACGAGATTCGCGGAAAAACCAACTATCAACTTGGTCAAATAAAAGATGTTTCATTAACGGCCTCCCTCAATACCTTTTTGTGCTAAAAAGCGTAATAATAATGCAGCATCGGCGGTGATTTTATTATCATATGCTGCATTTACACATTGTTTCATTAATGGCCGAACAATGGCTTCTGCGGTTTCTATTTTCATCTTCGTATCTTCCAAAGAACGCATGTATTCCATAGCCATTAACTGAATTGACTGCTCTTCTGATAATGGATTTTTAGCTTGCTGAGCTTTATCTTTGCCGTAAAGCAATTCAAAACGCTCACGAATTTTATAAAAGAATCCATTAGAAAATTTTGCTTCTTCTGTTTTTAATTGGAATTTTTTAGCTAATTTATCAATAACTAATGAATGGGCATTCACCTCATCTAAAGCCTCATCCCATTTTTTAGCCCATTCAGAAGAAATCCCACTGCCTTTATAAACACGTACGGCAATCGCATCACGTCCGGCACCATCTTTGGCGACATCATCTAAAAGTTGATGGGATTCATGTAAGATATTTTTTAAGGGGCTATTAATGTGGGTGTAAATAATGGCGGCTGAAATAGAGGTTTCAATATTCTTATTTTTAAAGCAATCTTGATAATGGGTTCGTACTGCTAAGGCACAACTCATAGCATCTTCTAACGTCACTAAAGCTAAAACATCATCACCACCGGCATAAACTAAAAAGCCATTATGGTTATAAACAATTTCAGGCACTTTTTGTGTAAATTCGGCTAAGCCTGCTGTGATTTTATCTTGCTTATTAATATCACTCATTTGTTTACCAAGGCTATCACCATCCATCATTAGTACCGCATAAAATGGTGAAATAGGCCCAAAATCGTTAGTGAGTTTTTTTAAGGCTTGCTTAACCTTTTTAGCTTGAGCGGGATCATCAACGATATTGTTGTTATCTAAGGTAATTTCATAAAAAGCATTTCCATCAACAGCACTTAATTTCCTATTTTGGCAATGACTTCTAATACATTTAATATCACTCCCATATTCAGTATTACCAAAGAGTTTTTTACTTTGATTACTAAACTCTTCAACATCTAAAAGAGATGCTTTTTGCAACACTTCCGAAAACCAATTTGCTGCAGAAATATAAGAAACTGATGGAATGGCTTGTGGCAATTCCCAACCATATGCAGTAAAACCATTTAACTCTGCTTTAAATGTTGAAAAATAGGTTAAGAAACGACGTTTAATATAAGACATCGCACAAAGCATTTCTTTTTCTACAAAATCATGTTTATTTTTAGCATTAACTTTAATTTGTTGCCAGAAAGCTTCACGTGCTTTTCTATCTTGGCTAAACACCCCTTCTACACCTGATAATTCTTGCCAATCTCCCATTAAGGAGCATTTAATGCCAGGCTCATCAGGTAAATATTGACTACGCCAGTTTTTACGACAATCTAAACCACTACTGTTAGATTTATTGTCCACTAGAACCCAACTCATTTCCCAAAAACTTGCCACCTGACGTTGCCAAATGGATTTTGTATTTTCTAGGGCAAAAGGTTCAATCTCTGCATAAATATCATCGGCTAATGCTTGCCAAGCCTGTTGTACATTTTCCAAAACTAGAGAGGGATTAAAGCTTTCATCAACCTCAACTTTAAAACGATTCGGAATGCTACCTTGTTTAGGTTTATTATTACCTTTTCCATTAATGGCATTTAAAAAATCTTGATCTGCTTTAGGGAATAGCACTGTTCCACCTTGAGCAATAGCCGATTGCATTGCCACACCTGAAAGCCAAGATAATAAAAATGAACCCGCCCAAAAATCACGAGTACGTCTTGCTTGCCCCACAAAAGACTGCACAGGGCCGAGGGTGAAGTGGAAGTATTTTTTATTTTGTTCAGTCATTGCTAATCTCCAATGGAAAAATAACTTGAGATTTTGGGAAGCGTTTTTTATCTGCTAAAAAACCAGCCTGTAAAATATCCCAATTGATATTTTGCTCAACAAGATTTTTATTGGCTTTAATTTTTTCATTTTTAGGTAAAAACTGTGCTTTTAATAAGGTTGCAATACCATAATATTTTCCCCCGATTTCTTGCACATGGAATAATAAAGGTGAGGCTCTACGACCATCACCATTAGTTTTTAAATCTCTAACAACAGAGCATTGTTTTCCATAACTATGAGGTAAGCCAAAGATTGTTCTTTCCGGATGAAATTTATGATAGTCATCATTTGGGAAATTAAGCTTGAAAACTTGTTCCCCTTTACTCCAGTCATGATCTTTTTGGAAATTTTTCTCAGAGTCTTGATTTAACACTTTATTATTTTTTCCCCAACTACGATAAAAAATCATAGCTCGACCATAATCTTCTAGAACTTGATATATATCTTGTCCTACTGTTGTAGTGGTAATAAACGTTGTTGCACTAAAGGCACTAAAAGGAGGGATTTCGGCTAATTTATTGGCATTCGTTAATATTTTGTTTAATTCTTTTTGATAAGATAAGAAGTCTTGAGGGGATTGCCAAATCGTTTCATTCTTGTGAGCAGTTTCTCTTGCTAGCGTAATTAATTTAATACTCCCGTATCCTTTTCTTACTTTACTACCAAGCCCTCCAAGTAAGCCCATTAATATTAAAGCTTGTTTTATTTCCTCCATTTTAGTGGAATCATCAAGGATAATTTTCACCTTAAACTCTTTACCTTCGTTAATACAATCTCGTACAAGTTGTCCGGCTGAAATACCTTTATTTTTACTCGCAAATGCTTCTATTACGCCATAACCTAAATATCTTGAAGCTGGATAATTTTTTAGTTTTTGATGAACTGATCCTTTTAATTGCTTATCTGAATTATTTAATGGCTTAGCTATAACATCAACCTTGATACTGCCTTTACCATAATTAATACGCTCTTTAGGAAATTGATTAGGATCTTTTATTTTATATTCTTTGGGAATTTCAGCACTACTACCAAATAACAGCGCCTCTTGATGATGTAACTCCTTCATTGCTAATTCATCAGAATTATATTCGGGATTCAACCGTATTTTCCCCCAAGCCAATGCTCGCCACCAAAATCGTAACGCACCTTTAAATGACATCGGTGAAATCCAAGAGACCTTTTGCTCTGCATCACCGATAAACATCGGGGTGATGACTTTGTAAGTGGCATTAATAACTTTAGGTAGATTTAATTTATCTTTTATCATAATTAATTCTCGCAAGTTTTTATTCAGAATCTTATTCTAACGAAAATAATGCACAACTAATATTAGTTAGCTCACATTTTAAAAAAAATAATTATGTAATTTAAAAAACACCTAATACTATGAATTATATTTTTTTATTAATTAGGGTGAATTTTATTCATCATTTGATTAAATTGGTAATTACATTCCAAGCTATTATCTGTCTTGTTATAAAGATAATAAGCTTCCACGTCATAACCAAAGCCATATAACAATTCGTCATCTGTTACATAATGTCCATATTCTCTATTAAGTCTACGACGTAATGCCTCAATATTATGGATCCATTTTTTATGATCTTTTAGAAAATAACGCCCCTTATATGCTTTCACATCAGCATATTCCACATATCCTAAAGAAAGGGCTAACTTCTCACTGCTATCGTAAGCATGATGAGTTTGAACAGCAAGCGCGTTTGGATATTGGCTTGCATTCGCTGCTGCTAAAAGTTTATCTAATTTTGTTAAGTAAGCCATCTTATCCTCCTTGCCGTTATTTATGCTGTGAGGTAAGTATAAGGAAAGAATGGCATTACTAGAGAATTTACAAATTTGTAAAAAAATACACTTTTATACATTTTTTCATTATTTTAGAACCTGGATTCAAATTCCAGTGGCTACTTTAATACCCATCCTGAATTAGCAACTGTTCAAGCCCTCAATATACTGGTTAATCATCGCCTAGGTTTTCAGAAAAATTGCTAAATACCAAACCAAAATATACCAATTGGTAACGGTGACTTGCCAAGCTGCTCTTGATTAAAATTAGAAGGAAGCATATAAACTCTTAAGTCATCTTCTTTTTTATTAAAAATAGACATAACATCAGTTAAACATTTATTTAAAGCCACCTCATTTCCATCAAGAATAAACAAACTATATTGTATTGGTGTGGCGTATTTAATCATCCTTCTATAAATTCTTTGTAACCTCTTTTCATTAGCTATATCGTAACCCAATAAGTATTTAGTCATTTTCCAAGTCCTCTATAGCAGTTTCTCGATTTAATGATTTAAACTCTATTTTTTGTAACAAGTTACACTGATTAAAATAATAATGTGCAAGTAGTTTTTGCCATTCAAAATCGGTTAATGATTCAGTTATATTTAAAAAATTCTGAGACTTGCGTTGGGGCATATTTAAAAGTTTTAATTGTTGTAGCAAATGCGTTATATCTAAGCAATTTTCTGATAAGATCTTGCGCCATTTTTTTACAACTTGTTCATAGGCTTTATAAAAATTCACCCTACCCGCTTTGGTTAAAAAGCAACCATTCTCAGAGTTTGAAAAATACTCCACCCTCAATTCTTTTTGTTGAAAAAGTTTAATTAACCAATCATCTACAAGAGGTCTTAAAGGTTCTATTAAATCACAAGCCAATGATTCTCGCCCAAAATCCAAAGCATGATAAAATCCGATATAAGGATCTAATCCATTAGCATAACAAGTAAATACTGCTTCAGAATGTAATAAAGTGTATGCCAAAGACAAAGCAACATTAAAAGGATCTTTTGGAGGACGGCGATTTCTACCACTAAATTTTAAGGAACTCGGCAAATACTGTGCCAGTGTTGAAAAATACTGTTTAGCTGCAATACCCTCGATACCTCGTAAAGAAGCTAAATTTTTTTGATATTGTACTTTTTGGCTTAATTCCGTTAATAGTTTTATTTGTTCTTCTATTTCAAAAGTACATTTAGGCTTAACTGAGATCGCTTCTTTCAGCCACATTTGCTGTGTCAAAAATTTTAGTTGAATAAGCTGTTTACTAAAAACCACACAAAATAGTTCATTATTTGCCAATACATATTGGGCAATTCTTCTATAAGCATCATTATGAGGTTGTGGTAAAAATAAGGTCGGTTTATTTTGCCGTCCATGTAAACTAATCACACCAATTCCTTTTTCCCCTAATTTTGCCAACAATGAGGATTGAATTTTTACATTACCTTTTAAGTAAATACGATCTATTGGATTTATTGGTATCGTACCAACTCTTTTTTCATTTTCATAACAAATTAGAACCTCTCCTTTTAACTTTAATTCAATCCCTTTTTTATCAATAAATAAACCAGCCATAGCTACCACCTACACTATTAAAAAAGGAGTCACTGATTGTAATTTTGCTTTACCAAAAAGTAACGGTTTTACACTCGAGGAAATTTGAAAAACTAATATACAATCTTCTTGTATCTCAATAATTGTTTTTAATTCCAATTTTAATCTGTTTAATTCACATTTCGTCAACCAACATTCATAAAAAGATTTCTGCCCCCCTATCGCATATGCTTCTACCTGTTTATGCACTCGACGCAAACGCTTAGGATCACAAATATCATAAGCAATTAAATAACGTAATCGAGAACTTTTCATAAAAAATCACCTATTCACCTCTATTTTTAGAGCAGGCCTTACAAGGTGTTAAACCACACATTTCTAACAATTTTTCATTAAAATGAAAGCCTTTCTTATTTAACAAATAAAAGTATATTTTAAATAAATAGAACACAATCTTTTTCCTTTTTTCATAATATACTTTAAAAGATTCATTTTCTTTTTTTAGAAAAAAAGCACGTCTTGAGTCTTTATAAGATATATTACTCGAAATTTCTTTCATCTTTTTATCTATATTTTTAAATAATGTTTCTATATCTTGCTCTGGTTCCTGTATATTGGACACTTGAGAATTTTTTAATTCTACTTTTAATATATATTCATTTAATATCTCATCTTTAGATTCAGATAAATTAAATTTATTAATTAAAATTGATGCAAATCTTTCAGGCGCGATTTTATTTTCTGAGTTGCCATATTTATCAATGTTTTCTTTGAAAAAAACTCGATAATCTTCAGCTAAATCAGTGCCTATTAAAGATTGTGGCACCTTATAGTTAATAAAATTACTATTAAGATAATGACATTTTTTATCATAATGATAACTAGGGGTTGAAAGGTTATAAACCCATTTTTCCTGTTCCCGTTCTTTATTTGATACCATTAAATTTTCCATAGTATTTTTCACATTACAAAATAGCTTGTCACAAATAACTAAAATTCTTGCTTCATCATTAGTAAAATACTTCAAATCTAGTTCTAATAAATTTAACTTATAATTTTCATAAAAAGACTTTTCAACATAATAAGGGATATCTAAATATAATTTAGTTATTACCTTGTAAAAATTATTAATTGTTAAATATATCATTTTATTTACCTCTAAATATTTGTTTGCTTAAATGTACTCTCATCATTTTTATTTATGATGTTATTGTTATTGCAAAGCATAAAGAAGAAATGTATTAGTGTGGGATTTTACAAATTTGTAAAATTAACCAAGGAAAATGATAGATGTTTTAAGTTTAAAAATAGATTATAATAGCCCGGTCTTGCATCGTATTTTTGCATATGAGGGTATTACTCATAGACTGAGAGGAATAAAATACATGGTTGTTTATATTTTAACCAAATCAAAGTTTAACTTTTCACTTTTCCAAAAAGTTGGAAACCGATCTTCTCAGCCCTTGTGCCACAAGACTCTATACCTTCTAACGGTCGGAAGACATGCCCTGTTCCAAAGGGATTAAGACTTTTAATGCGGTACGCACAGAGCCAAAAATGTCCCGTCGGAAGACATGCCCTGTTCCAAAGGGATTAAGACGCGTCTTAAACTCCATCCTTGTACCTCTTGATCGGTCGGAAGACATGCCCTGTTCCAAAGGGATTAAGACATAAAGGTCAAAAGAATGGCTATTATTAGTTATTTGTCGGAAGACATGCCCTGTTCCAAAGGGATTAAGACGTTACACCGGTATTCTATCCTTTACGATTACCGTCGGAAGACATGCCCTGTTCCAAAGGGATTAAGACTCTGTAGCTCCATCCCTCTACTTCTTGGTTGAGGGTCGGAAGACATGCCCTGTTCCAAAGGGATTAAGACACATATCTTCTGTAATTGATTTAAATTCATTCATGTCGGAAGACATGCCCTGTTCCAAAGGGATTAAGACAGCGTCTGTAGCTCCATCCCTCAACCTCTTGGTTGAGTCGGAAGACATGCCCTGTTCCAAAGGGATTAAGACTTTTATTAATATTATCTAAATACTCTGTACATATATCGTCGGAAGACATGCCCTGTTCCAAAGGGATTAAGACTCACTAATAACTTCATTGATTGCGACTTGACGCTCGTCGGAAGACATGCCCTGTTCCAAAGGGATTAAGACCAACTTGTTCTTTCAGTGCAGTTAAGAAATTGTGTCGGAAGACATGCCCTGTTCCAAAGGGATTAAGACTGTCGAGGTACTCTACTGAATGTTTTATTACTTTGTCGGAAGACATGCCCTGTTCCAAAGGGATTAAGACATTTGTACGAAACCTAGTTCACCTGCATTGATTCGTCGGAAGACATGCCCTGTTCCAAAGGGATTAAGACTATTTATCATCGCTAGCATATGCGCAATTTGTGCTGTCGGAAGACATGCCCTGTTCCAAAGGGATTAAGACTGTTTTAGATTGAGTTTCCACTGCAACTGGTTTAGTCGGAAGACATGCCCTGTTCCAAAGGGATTAAGACACAGTGGTTTGTTAAATCAAGTGATGTAGCTACGTCGGAAGACATGCCCTGTTCCAAAGGGATTAAGACTTGTTAGTCTTCTTCTTTACGCTCAAGCCCTAAAGTCGGAAGACATGCCCTGTTCCAAAGGGATTAAGACGAAGTTTCTTAACTTCTTCTGCTTGAGGTTTTGTCGGAAGACATGCCCTGTTCCAAAGGGATTAAGACAGCTTGAGCTATTAGCCCAAGAGCTTTTACTTGCGTCGGAAGACATGCCCTGTTCCAAAGGGATTAAGACCTACCGAGCGTCTAAGATCCCATCCTTGGATCTCGGTCGGAAGACATGCCCTGTTGATCAGTAGCCAGAGGACAGAAGACAGAGGACAGAATTTTTC
>SAMEA104404106__coassemble_498_pt1 | contig 40257 bp, 33 predicted proteins | sample SAMEA104404106__metabat2_high_PE_050 | metagenome-assembled genome bin SAMEA104404106 (sample SAMEA104404106) | Balaenoptera acutorostrata | reverse complement strand
GAGAACAACCACAAAACTGCTTAATTTTGCGCTGTTGTTCTCCGTTGGGTTTAATCCGATATTTAAAGGCTTTGCGAATTTTCATTTCTAATACCACTGTATATTTTTCCAGTATTTTACAGGTAATTTACAGAAAAGAAAACATATTTTAAACAGCTTCGCTGTTTCGCCTTACATCTCCGCCCTCAAGGACGGAGTTTTACGGCAAGAGTGATAAAAAACTTCACCTAATTGACAGGTAAAGTCCAAGAAGCTCACTATTATATTGATTTTAAGAAGAATTATCTAAGTTTTTTTGAGTTTAATTTGGGATGTAAACGGAAAAGTTAATGGAAAAACACCGTTAATAGATTATTTTCTATTAGCGGTGTTTAATCGAGATTTAAAGCCCGCCACAAGCCCTAGCAATAATGACAATAAGCGTAGTGAGTAAACCTGAAATGGCAATGGCAACACCAGACATTGCCCCTTCTAATTCGCCCATTTCGACTGCACGGGTAGTGCCTACAGCGTGGCTACAGGTTCCAATAGCAACACCTGTGGCAATAGGGTTTTTGATATGAAAAATCTTGACTAATGTAGGGGAAAAAATGGCACCTAAAATCCCTGTAATAATTACCGCCGCAACTGTAATTGCCGCCGTACCACCAAGTTGTTGGGTTACCGTTAGGGCTATAGGCATAGTGACAGATTTCGGTACAAAAGATTTGGCTAAATTATCCCCTAATCCCAAAGATTCACATAAAAAATAGGCACTACTCATTGAGACTAAAGATCCCACTAAACAGCCGGCACAAATAGGAATAAAGTTTTGTTTTAGCAAATGCCATTGTACATATACAGAATAAGCCAAAGCCACAGTCGCTGGCCCTAAAAAAAAGGAAATCACCACACTACCGTGTTCATATTCTTCCAAGGGAATACCAATGGAAATTAGCAATAAAATTAAAATTGCAGCGGAAACGAGTAAAGGATTAACTAAAGGGGTATGTAGTTTATTGTACAGCCAAGTAGCGCCTTTAAAAGTTACAATAGAAGAGGCGGTAGCGAGAGTTAAGATCAAAACTATATGCCAAGACATTTTATTTTTCCTCTTTTTAATTGTCTTTTAGCCATAAGATGAGACACCATTGAAACAGTAGAAACGGTGGCAATAAAAACAATAATTGTTGTGATGATGCAAACTAAGGCAAATTTTAAATAAAAACCTTGCAATAAACCGGTACAGCCCATTAACGCCACCGCCGCAGGTAAGAAAAAAATCGCCATATATTTTAAAAGGAAAGAACATCCTTCGTGAATATGGTGAGATTTTAATACGCCACTAAGCAAGCAAATGAGTAATAACAACATCCCTAAAATATTACCAGGGATTTTTATTGGTAAATAATAAGAAATGCCGACACCTAAATAGTAGATTGTGGTGATCAACATTAATTGTAGGATGAGTTTTAACTCCATAAAGGCGAGGCGTTGTAGTTTGATCCTAATACGCGCACGTTTATATTTTGATTTCGTAATAAGCATAATTACTCCAAATGATATATTTTAAAAATTCGGGACTAAAACAGGTTCAATTTATTAAATAAAATGAACATATTTTTTAATTCTTTTCTTATTCGTCAATTGAATCGCATTAATTGAGAGAGTGTTATACCCGCAGTGTTGTTTATCAGTGTTATTGTTGTACAAAGGTATAAATATAGAATATATAACCGCATTGATATATAAGTGAAAATGTTGTTATGTGTTGTAGCTGGAGGTGTTTTGTTTCACTGTTGAAAGAGCATTGCGCTTCCATGGCTACCGAATTTCAGGGTATCTATTTACAATGGGAAATACTCTGATTTGTTGTTTCCATCCATTCTCTAGAATACGGGAAATATTTTACTCCTATTAAAATAAAAAAAAAGGCTATACTTGCTATTATTTAAATTTATTCTAATATTTTTCATTTGGAGAAAAAGAGCATATTAAAAATCCATCATCATAGGGATTTGATGATGGATTTCTTTAGGAATATAGTTAATGGGCCGTAGGATACTGCTTGGCGAGTTGTTTAAATGCCCCTTTGTTGGTGACGTTTTTATAGCCAAGATCATTTAAAGTGTTTTGGGCGATGCCGGCGCGGTGGCCAGAGCGGCAGTAAAGGTAAATAGGTTGATCCTTTTTCAGGTTTAAAGCACTAATTTTGTCGGCGATTTCATCGTAAGGAATTAAATTTGCTTGTTGTAAATGGCCTTGTTGATATTCCGCTGGGGTGCGTACGTCGATCCAAACGGGTTTTTCATTGTCTGCCATAACAGTTTGGGTACTGAATAATAAGATGAAAATAGAGATAAATTTAAATAAAAGTTTCATAGTTTTCCTGTTGGTTAAAGTTAAAAATTAATGAGAAAATAAGCCTAATAATAAGCCAGCTAATAAGGCTTTTTTCGAGCCAGAGCGGGCGTTTTCTCCACTGAGATCCAAAATATTATTGAATATTTTGAATAGCATCATTTCAAAGCTAATATCCAGATTTAACTTGGTACTTTCATCGCGAATACCGAGTAGTGAACATTCCAGCTGATCGCACCAATTAAGATAATCAGCGAGTATTTTTCGATGAATAAAAAATAGCACAAGATTATAGGTTTGCTCATCAGGAATATCATTTAAATGGATATATGGGCTAACTTCCCGCTCGAATGCCAGCTTAGATTGAATTAATTTTTGAAGATCATAATTAATGGGTTTAAAAGCAAGTTGAAATTTCGCCACTAATTCCTTTTTGGAGGAATAATGGCCATTTAAATTTTTGATGCCCACTTCGATACTTTTTTGCAAAGATAATAGGTTATTTTTTAGCTCATCCGAGGTGCTGTTGTTATTTGGGAAAGCATATGAAGAATTCGCTTTTCCTGGATTTTGCACCAACTGTTTACTTTGTTGGATGATTTTTACTATTTCAATTAAAACATCATTATCTAACATTTTAAGCTCCTTATTTTGCAACTTTATTTTTGTGCGGAAGTGGCGGGCTTATTTTCCTCAGAGGGTTGCACCGCTTGATGTAACTGCTTGCGGTAGGCATAGCTTCCCCATAGGGCATAGGCGAGGGCTTGTTTTTTCATTTCTTCTGGAATGGCAGCGGGAACCAATTTGTGTTGCTCAGCATCCCATTTAAAGCCTTTCGCTTGGACTTTAGGCTGTAAAATGGCCACTTGATCGCCTTTCATATAAGCTAAGTTTTTATCAAATTGCATTAAGGCACGATTAGGATCTTGTGGTTGAGTTAAGTCGTAACCGAGCATTGGATAGTTTGCATTAACACCAATTAAAGATAATAAAGTGGTAGGCATATCCATTTGGCTGACTAAACGGTGATCTCGCTTGCTTTCAATGCCGGCGCCTAAAATTAAGGCGGGAATATGGAAATGATCAATTGGCACTAAGGTGCTACCGTGTACCCGAGAATCGTGATCTGCAATAATTAAGAAAACGGTATCTTTCCAGTAATTAGATTGTTTGGCTAATTTAAAGAAATGACCAATGGCATAATCGGCATATTTGGCGGCATTATTACGAGTGTTAGGTTGTTTGTCGTAGAGTTTAATTTTGCCGGCAGGATAATCAAAAGGATCGTGATTACTCGAGCTAAAGACTAAACTAAAGAAAGGTTTCCCTTCTTTTTGCCATTGAGTAAATTCTTGATTAGCACGGTTAAATAGATCTTCATCACTCACCCCCCAAGTGGCAACAAATTTAGGGTTTTTGTAATCTTGTTGGTCGATAATGTAGTCAAAACCATTGCCATAGAAAAAACTGGCCATATTATCAAAGTGTTTTTCGCCACCATAAATAAAGGAAGTTTTATAACCTTTTTGTTTTAACACATCGGCAATAGTGAAAAAGTTATGCTGACTTAATGGCAATTTTACTACAGAGCGAGCAGGGGTTGGCATAAAGCCTGTGATAATAGCTTCAATGCCACGTACAGAGCGAGTGCCGGTGGCATAGAGGTTATCGAGCAACCAACCTTGTTGGGCAAGTTTATCAAAGGCTGGCGATAAGCCACGCTTGTCCCCTAAGGCCCCAATAAATTGGGCACCAAAACTTTCTTCTAAAATAATCACTAAATTTTTTGGCTTTCCTTGGTAGCTTGCTTGGTTATAGGTTACCGTTGGGTATTGTTCGGAAATATAGTCGCTATTAGGACGGCCACGGGCAGTTTTAATGGTTTTTATCACTTCTGCTAATGGCATTTTCCCGTAAAGCTCACTGGCGTTGGCTTCTGAACGCATTTGGTTCACCGCAAAGGCAAGGGAATAGCCGGAGTTTAAAATTAAGGAATTTACGAGAGGATCAGAAGAAAAAGCAACCATTGAAGGGTTTAAAGCACGATGTTGTAAGCTTGAACGGGCCCCTAAAAACATTATTGCCGCGACTAATAAAAAGAGAAAAGGACGAGCATACCATTGCGGATAAACAATATTTTTGCTCACTTTTTTCGCCAATTGCCAGAATAAATAGGTAAAGAGCAAGGTTAAAACAAAGGTGGCGATGGTGGCAAAAGTGTGGCCTTCTGCAAGGGTGGAAAATACTTCCCGCGGGCTGACTAAGTATTCCACAAATAAACGGTTAGGGCGGAAGTCATACGTGTTAATAAATGCCGGGGTAGAAAGCTCCATAAAAACAATAAAAATACTGGAAGCCACTAAATATAAGCGAATCACCCATTGAATGACACGACCAAAAGCATTGTTGCCAGCAAAGAAATAAGCCAAAATCACTGGAATGGTGAATAGCCAACATAAACTGGAAACATCAATACGTAAGCCTTGAATAAACAAAGGCATCCAACCGTGGACTTCATTGACGCGATCCATTTGCCACAAAGCCAATGCAAAGCGACTAATAGAAAGGACAACCAGGTTAACCAAAAAGAAAATAAATATTGGATAAATTGGAGAGAAATATTTTTTAAGGTTCATTTTAAATTACTCATTGTCAGTAAAAGGTTAATTATTACGAGGTAATAATCGATTTTAAATATATTTTGCTATCACTTAAACCGGCATAGACAAAAATAAATTTAATAAATAAATGGGTAAGGCAATAATAAATAAAATTAAGAAAAAGTATTTTAAATTAAAAGACTTTTTTTCATTAATTTTATTTATGCCGTAATACAAACTTACATAATAACCAATGCCTAAAATTTCTAAAGGCAACACAAACAGCACAATCAAGCTAAAAGTCGGGCTGGAGAAGGCTTGAGTAGTGCTATAAATGCTGGCAATAATTAATAAAAATATTAAGCTTATGCTGAGATTTTGTAACTCAAGATAAGATTGCTTACGTAAGCTTTGTAATATAAAAAAGAAGAGTAGAAAATTAAACGCAAGGGTAATCACAAGGGCAGTGATTGATTGGGATATTAAGAAAAATCCACTAGGATCAATTAAAGATAAGGTGGCAATAAAAAATAGAATAATAAAAAAAGAAAGAAAAATATTTTTCATATTTGGTTCCTTTAGGGAAGAAAAAGGCAAAATAAAAAAGATTATTTTGCCTTTTCATTAGCTATTCATATTTTTCAAACATTATTTAGTAAAACGTTTGAAAACTAATGCAGCATTTGTACCACCAAAACCAAAGCTGTTAGACATTACTGTATTTAAATGGGCATTTTCTTTTGTTTCTGTGATGATATTCATCCCTTGGGCGTTTTCATCCAGTGTTTCAATATTAATGCTTGGTGCAATAAAATCATTATCTAACATTAATAATGAATAAATGGCTTCGTGTGCACCGGCAGCCCCTAAAGAGTGACCCGTCATTGATTTTGTAGAAGAAATGGCAGGAATAGTGTCAGTAAAGACATTTTTAATGGCACTTAATTCTTTTACATCACCAACTGGAGTAGAAGTACCGTGCACATTAATATAATCAATAGGAGCATCTACTGTGGCAAGAGCTTGTTTCATACAACGTTCAGCACCTTCACCACTTGGGGCAACCATGTCGTAACCATCAGAGGTTGCGCCGTAACCGACTAATTCACCATAGATTTTAGCACCACGAGCAAGGGCGTGTTCTAATTCTTCCACTACCACAATAGCCGCACCGCCGGCAATAACGAAACCATCTCGGTTAGCGTCGTAAGCACGGGAGGCTTTTTCTGGCGTGTCATTATATTTGGTAGAAATGGCACCCATGGCATCAAATTGTGAAGCACATTCCCAAGAAAGTTCTTCCGCACCGCCGGCAAACACAATATCTTGTTTACCGAGTTGAATTAATTCTGCCGCGTGGCCAATACAATGGGCTGATGTTGCACAAGCAGAACTCATACTGTAATTCACACCACGGATTTTATAAGGGGTCGCAAGACAAGCAGAAACGCTTGATGCCATCGTTTTGGTTACCGCATATGGGCCAATAGCTTTAACACCACGTTTACCACGTGCCGCATCTGCAGCAGCACGTTGACTAGCGGCAGAGCCAGTACCAGCACCAATGACAAGGCCAGTACGGTCATTAGAAACTTGATCTTCTGATAAGTGGGCATCTTCAATGGCTTCAGCCATTGCTAAATAAGCATAGGCTGCGGCGTCACCCATAAAACGGAATACTTTACGATCGATATGTTCGGCGGGATTTAATTTAATGGTACCAGCAATTTGGCTACGCATATTCATTTCAACAAAACTTGGTACTGTTTCAATACCCGATTTACCAGTTTTTAAAGATTCTAGTACTTCTTCTTTATTATTACCGATACTAGAAATAATACCAACTCCGGTGATTACCGCTCTTTTCATTTATTTTTCCTTAATTAAATTTTAACTAAATATGAAATTGCCCGCTAAGTTACGCTGATATAAAAAAATTACAAGTAACTTTTATATTCGACCAATAAAAAAATTTCGGCTATTATAGCAAGATTTCCTGAATTCAATAAAGGGTTGTTGTTATGTTTAGCCTTAATTCCGCTCATATTTACTTTAATGAACAAAATACCCCCGTTTCACAACAATTTGATGATGTTTATTTCTCCAATCAAGACGGTTTATTAGAAGCAGAATACGTTTTTTTACAAGGAAACCAGCTTTGGCAACGTTGGCAAGATTGTCAAAATAGTGATTTTGTTATCGCCGAAACAGGCTTTGGTACTGGCTTAAACTTTTTTGCAACAGTACAATTGTTTCACCAATTTTTACAGCAATTCCCGCAAAATAAACTGAAGCGTTTATTCTTTTTATCTTTTGAAAAATATCCCTTAGAAAAGCAAGCCTTAGCACAAATTCATCAGCTTTATCCGCAATTTAATTCATTGAGTGAACAATTAATTCAAAACTGGCACCCGAGTATTAGTGGTTGTCAACGTATTCATTTTTCTGCAATTACCTTAGATGTGTGGTTTGGCGATGTGGCACAGCAATTGCCGGCCTTGGGGGATTATATGCAACACAAGGTGGATGCTTGGTTTTTAGATGGTTTTGCCCCCAGTAAAAACCCGGAAATGTGGCAACAAAGTTTATATGACAACATGGCGTTATTTAGTCAATCTAATGCTACTTTTGCGACCTTCACCGCCGCCAGTGCGGTACGCAAGGGGCTACAACAAGCAGGATTTAAAGTAGAAAAACGTAAAGGATTTGGGAAAAAACGAGAATGTATAGCGGGGCAATTGGACATTTATATTGAAGATAAAATCCAAACGCCGTGGTATTTACCTCAAGCCGCCAGTCAAAGGGAGGATGTGGCTATTGTTGGCGGGGGAATCGCCTCTTTATTTACGGCGTTATCTTTGATGGAACGAGGTTCCAAAGTGACCATTTATTGTGAAGATGAAGCCCCGGCCTTAAACGCCTCAGGCAATCAGCAAGGGGCCATTTATCCGCAATTAAGTGACGATGATCATCGTAATATTCGCTTTTATATTCACGCCTTTTATTATGGATTACAGCGAATTGCTCAACTGGAAAAACAGGTCACCTTTGCCCATCAATTATGTGGCGTTGCCCTTTGTGCTTATAACCAACGCAGTGCCTTAAAAATCAATAAAATCACCGCCTTCCATTGGCCGCAAGAATTATATTACCCTTTAGAGGCTCAACAATTAGAGAAAAAAGTTGGGTTGCCTTTAAATTGTGCGGGTGCATTTATTCCTTTAGGCGGTTGGTTAGCACCACGACAATTTGTGCAAAATACCTTTGCTTTTTTACAGCAACGAGGTTTAGAAATGAAAACAAAGCAACAAATTATGCATTTAGAACAGCAAGCAGAAGGCTGGCTTTTATATAATCAGCAACAACAGCTGTTTCAGCATTCCGTGGTGGTGTTAGCCAATGGTCATCAATTAACCCAGTTTGCACAAACGCAAGAATTGCCTCTTTATCCCGTAAGAGGGCAAGTGAGCCATATTCCAACGAGTGAAAATTTATCTCAACTAAAAACAGTACTTTGTTATGACGGCTATTTAACACCGGTGGACAATGATAAGGCTCAACATTGCATTGGTGCTAGTCATAAAAGAGATCATTCAGAACGGGATTTTAGCGAAGCGGAACAGCAAGAAAATCAAACTAAAATTCAGCAAAATATCGCCCAAAAATGGACCCAAGATGTGGATACCTCCGGCAACGAAGGACGCGTTGGGGTACGTTGTAGCGTGCGCGATCGTATTCCTGTATTGGGGAATGTGTCCAATTTTGCACAACAGCGGGAAGAATATAACAATATTTTTAATTTACGTCGGCGTAAGCAATTTATTCCAAATGCCGCTTATTATCCAAATCTCTATTTAGTGGGGGCTTTAGGTTCGCGTGGCTTAACTTCCGCACCGATTTTAGGGGAAACCTTAGCCTCCTTAATTTATGATGAGCCTTTGCCTTTGGCGCAAGATATTATGCATCAATTGAGTCCAAATCGTAGCTGGATGCGTAAGTTATTAAAAGGCACGCGTCTGTAAAAAAAATACCAAGCTTAGCTTGGTATTTTAATTTTAAAGATAAAGAAAAAATCAATTAACAATTTTTTTCCGCTTGAGCTTTTTCTAAACGTTCTGCAACGTAATCCCAGTTAACAACATTCCAAAACTCTTTAATGTAGTCTGGGCGACGGTTTTGATATTTTAAGTAGTAAGCATGTTCCCAAACATCTAATAATAATAGTGGGAAACCTTCACAACCGGCAATTTCTTTACCCATTAATGGGCCATCTTGGTTTGGTGTAGAAATAACCTCTAATTTACCGTTGTTAAGCACTAACCATGCCCAACCTGAACCAAAACGAGTGGCTGCTGCTTTTTCAAATTCAGCTTGGAAAGCTTCAACAGAACCGAAATCACGAATAATCATATCTTTTAATTCGCCCTGTAAAGTTGTGCCTTTTTTCAAGCATTTCCAGAATAAACTGTGGTTTACATGGCCACCAAGGTTATTACGAATAGCCGTAAGTTTATCTGCTGGTGCTTCTGCAAGTTTAGTTAATACTTGGCCTGGGCAAAGACCATCGAATTGTGTTAACCCTTCTAGGGCTGCATTGGCATTATTAACATAGGCTTGGTGATGTTTTGAATAGTGAATCTCCATAGTCATTGCATCGAAATGAGGTTCTAAAGCATCATAGGCATAGCCTAATTCAGGTAATGTATAAGCCATTTTGAATTTCCTTTTGTTAAGTATTTGTAGAGTAGAAAGTTTGGCGTATGGTAACATAAAAAAATGATCTAGATCATAAAAAATGATAATTTTTTTAATTTATAAAAAAAACCTAGCTACCGTAAAGATAGCTAGGCTTTTCCTATTATTAAATTAATCTTGGGCTTTTGCTGCGGAAACGGCAATCATATTTAAAATACGACGCACTGAAGATTCAGAGGTTAAAATATGTGCGTGTTTTTGCACACCCATTAAAATTGGGCCAATAGTTGTTGGTGTTGTTGTGCCTTGTAATAAATTCAAGCTAATACGTGCACTTTCCATATTTGGCATAATCAATAAATTAGCCGCACCTTTTAATGGGCTTTCCGGCATAATTGATTTGCGTAAGCTTGGATTTAAGGCCATATCACAATGCATTTCACCATCAATAATTAGCTCTGGTGCTTTTTCATTAACCAGTTTTAATACTTCACGCATTTTCACTGCACTTGGATCATTCGCCGTACCAAAATTAGAATGAGACACTAAGGCAATTTGTGGTTCAATACCAAAACGACGTACTTCATCAGCCGCCATAATTGTAATTTCTGCCAATTCTTCTGCGCTTGGATTTGGATTCACAAAGGTATCGGCAATAAATAAATTATTTTTATTTAACACCAAACCATTTACAGTCGCAGGAATAGAATTTTCTTTCACACCGTTAAGTTCTTTAATTGCACCTAAATGAGAATGGAATGGGCCCACTAAACCGCAAAGCATAGTATCGCCTTTACCAAGTTCTAATAAGGTGGTACCTAATGCCGTAGGATTGTGCATCATTTTACGTTTTGCACCGGCAACGGTCATACCTTGGCGTTTTAATTTGTTGTAGTAAGTTGTCCAACATTCTTCATAATATGGGTTATTTTCAATATCGATAATTTCAAAGTCTTTATTCAGTTCAATTTGTAAGCCTAAGGCTTTGATTTTCTCTAAAATGACGTCTGTACGACCTAATAACACCGGCAAAGCAAGCTCATGGGTTACCACTTCTTGCACGGCATGTAAAATGCGAGGTTCTTCACCATCAGTTAAAATCACACGTTTTTTATTTTGTTTTGCCTGAGCAAATACGGGTTTCATAAACAGATTTGTTTTATAAACAAATTGTGTCAAGGTTTCGACATATTCATCAAAATCTTCAATTGGACGAGTGGCCACGCCACTATCCATTGCAGCTTTAGCTACCGCTGGGGCAATTTTTACAATTAAGCGTGGATCAAATGGGGTAGGGATTAAATATTCTGGGCCAAATGTTGCCGCTTCACCTTCATAAGCGGAGCTGACGACATCACTTTGTTCCGCAAGGGCAAGATCTGCAATGGCGAAAACTGCCGCACGTTTCATTTCTTCATTGATAGTGGTGGCGCTAACATCTAAAGCTCCACGGAAAATGAATGGGAAACAAAGTACATTATTTACTTGGTTAGGATAGTCAGAACGACCAGTACAAATAATGGCGTCTGGGCGAACTTCTTTAGCTAATGGCGGTAGGATTTCTGGTTCAGGGTTGGCAAGGGCAAGGATCAATGGATCACGCGCCATCGATTTCACCATATCTTGAGTTAAAGCCCCCGCGGCTGAACAACCTAAGAAAATATCGGCATTTGGAATGGCATCTGCCAAGGTACGCGTGCCGTTATCATCAATGGCGTAAAGTTTTTTTGTTTCATCTAAGCGGTTATCGCGATCTTTATAAATCACACCTTTAGAATCACATACGGTAATATTTTCTTTTTTAAGGCCTAAAGACACTAATAAGTTTAAGCAAGCAATTGAAGCCGCGCCCGCACCAGAGGCCACTAATTTCACATCTTCAATTTTTTTATTGACAACGCGTAAGCCATTAATGACTGCCGCAGATGAAATAATCGCCGTACCATGTTGATCATCATGGAATACTGGAATATTCATACGTTCACGCAGTTTTTTCTCAATATAGAAACATTCAGGAGCTTTAATATCTTCTAAATTAATCCCACCGAAAGTTGGCTCTAAGGCAGCAATAATTTCAACTAATTTATCGGGATCATGTTCATTCACTTCAATATCGAAAACATTTACACCAGCAAATTTCTTAAATAAAACACCTTTCCCTTCCATTACTGGCTTACCCGCTAAGGCACCAATATTACCTAGCCCTAATACTGCCGTACCATTAGAAATTACCGCCACAAGGTTGCCACGAGCTGTATAACGATAAGAGTCTTGAGGATTATCTTGAATGGCTAAACAAGGCGCAGCAACACCTGGAGAGTAAGCAAGAGCTAAATCACGTTGAGTGGTTAGAGGTTTAGTTGGTGTCACTTCAATTTTCCCTGGAACAGGAAATTCGTGAAAATCTAATGCGGCTTGTTTTAATTTTGAGTCCATAACATCTCCTTTATTTTTTCATTATGTTTTGGATGAAATAACGGGCCTTATTATAGCAAAATAAAAAATGGAAAATGTGATATAGACCATAGTTTTTTACATCTTCTTTACAAAATTTGATTAATCTCCTTTTATTTTTAAGTTTTTGATTAAAAAGTAATTAATTTCTTGACAAGACGCTTAAAAAAAGGTCAATCTAGAACTTGTTTCTTCATTTGAAGTATTAGGAGGGAAAAATGGGAAGCATTGTTTATACAAAAGCAAAACTCGAAGAGGAGCGAGGGCATAACCCTGAATTAATTACAATTAAAGGAGAACTTGCCAATAAATTACATAAATTGAAAAAAATGGGACAGTTAAGTAAAAGAACAATTGCTGCTATTAGTGCTCTTTTAGGCACTAAAATAATGGCTAAACCTGTTAATGAGGGAATTTCTTATGGGACAGCAGTACCTGTTGCGGTTGTTTCAGGATTAGATATTCCAATTATTATTTGGGCATCAAAAGTTGGAATAGATTTTTTACTTGAATTGTTTAATAGTTATACTGAACAACAATATTCAAATGATAATTTAGTATTGGTCCAAAAATAAATACATATACAAAAAATGACGACATCTTATTTTGCCGTCATTTTTTTTAATTAATTAAAGGAAATTAAAGGCTACGCTGTCTTACAATTTCAAATAAACATACACCAGTTGCAACAGAAACATTTAATGAAGACACCGCCCCAGCCATTGGAATACTGATTAATTCATCACAGGTTTCACGGGTTAAACGACGCATACCATCACCTTCAGCACCCATAACTAAAGCCATTGGGCCTGTTAGTTTCGTTTGATAAATAGTTTGTGTGGCTTCACCAGCAGTGCCGACTACCCAAATATTATGACGTTGTTGTAAGTCACGTAAACAACGGGCAAGGTTGGTAACACGAATTAATGGCATGGTTTCAGCTGCCCCACAAGCGACTTTACGCGCCACACCGGAAAGTTGGGCAGCATTATCTTTTGGTACGATAACAGCAGTGACACCGGCCGCATCTGCGGTACGTAAACAGGCACCAAGATTGTGAGGATCTGTTACGCCATCTAGCACTAATAAAAAAGGCTTCGCGGTATTTTCTAAAATTGCATCTAGATCATTTTCATTTAAAGGCTTAGCCGGTTGAACACGGGCAATTAACCCTTGATGCACTTCGCCTTTAGCTTTTTTATCCAGAGCATCACGATGACAAAATTGCACCGCAATACCTAATTGTCTAATTTGATTCAGTACAGGGTTTAAGCGTTTATCATCACGACCTTTTAACACATAGACTTCAATTAAGCGTTCTGGAGCGTTGGTTAAAAAAGCTTTAACAGCGTGAATTCCATAAATTTGTTCTGACATTGTTTTTCTCTCAATTCAATTTAGTTTATTTTGATGTTTTTGCTTTACGAGATTGTTTGCTCGTATGCTTTTTATTTTTTGCTTTACGTTTTTTCTTATGTTTTTGACCGGCTTTGGCTTTAATTGGCTTATCACCATCTTTTGTTGCAAAGGCTTTACGGCTTTTGTCTTTGGCGGTTTTGCCAAGGCGTCTTGGCTTACGTTCACTATCTAAGAAAGCAAAATCAATTTGTTTGGTTTCTAAATGGACACCAACCACTTTGATTTTAACTTTATCGCCTAAGCGATAAACTGTGCCGGTATTTTCACCGATTAAACGTTGTTGATCGGCATCGAAACGGTAATATTCATTGGCTAATGTGGAAATATGGACTAAACCATCAATGAAGAGATCATCAAGACGTACAAATAAGCCAAAACCCGTGACGGATGAAATGACACCGGTAAATTCTTCACCAACATGATCTTGCATATATTCACATTTCAACCAATCAGCCACATCACGAGTTGCTTCATCGGCACGGCGTTCAGTCATTGAACAATGTTCACCGAGACTGTGCATCTCATCAAAAGGATAATGATGGCCGCCGGTTGGGGTATTTTTATGTTTAAAGCCTTTTTGTTTGGCTAATAAATATTTAATGCCACGGTGCAAGCTTAAATCTGGGTAACGGCGAATTGGTGAAGTAAAGTGAGCATATTCTGTTAAGGCTAAACCAAAGTGGCCCACATTTTCTGGCGAATAAACCGCTTGACGTAAAGATCGCAATAACATTGTTTGGATCAGTTCCTGATCTGGACGATCTTTAATTTTACTTAATAATTTAGCGTAATCTTTGGTGGAAGGCGTTTCACCACCACCTAAGGTTAAACCACATTCTGCTAAAAATTCACGGAATGCTTTGCATTTTTCTTCACTTGGTTTGTCGTGAATACGGTATAAAGCCGGTTCTTTATGGCTTTCCATAAATTTGGCCGCAGAAATATTGGCCAAAATCATACATTCTTCAATAATTTTATGGGCATCATTACGCTGTACAGTTTCAATGCGATCAATACGCCCCATAGCATTAAAAATAAATTTACTTTCAATGGTTTCAAAATCAATAGCACCACGTTTAGCACGAGATTTTAATAATGCTTGGAACATATTGTGTAAATCTTGAATGTGTGGCACAAGATTGTGATAGCGTTGTTTTAATTCCTCATCACCTTCTAGAATTTTCGCCACCTTGTTATAGGTTAAACGGGCGTGAGAATTCATTACGGCCTCATAAAAACGATAACTATCTAATAAACCCTGTTTAGAAATCGTCATTTCACAAACCATACATAAGCGATCAACCTGTGGGTTTAACGAACATAACCCATTAGATAAAATCTCTGGCAGCATTGGCACAACACGATTTGGGAAATAGACCGAGTTACCGCGATTATGGGCTTCTTTATCGAGAGCAGTTTGTAGGCGCACATAATAGCTGACATCCGCAATGGCGACCCATAAACGCCATCCACCATTTGGTTCTGGTTGGCAATAAACCGCATCATCAAAATCGCGTGCATCTTCACCATCAATGGTAACTAATGGTAGATCTCGTAAATTAACACGACCCACTTTGGCTTCTTCTGGCACTTCTTCTGTTAATTTTGCGACCTGTTGTTTTACTTCTTCAGGGAAAACGTGTGGAATGTCGTGATTACGGATGGCAATTTCAGTTTCCATTCCTTTATCCATTTTCTCCCCTAAAACTTCAACGATAGTCCCTACGGGTTGACTAAATGTGGCACTACGAGGTTTTAAGTCAACAACGACAACCTGTCCCATGCGAGCACCAGAACGTTCTGCTTGAGGAATTAAAATATCACGGCTTAGGCGACTATCGTCAGGTACGACATAGCCAATTCCTTCTTCTAAGAAAAAGCGACCAACCACTTGTTTTTTACTATTTTCTAAAACACGAACAATACGAACTTCGCGACGACCACGTTTATCTGTGCCACTTAGCTGTGCTAAAACATAATCACCATGTAAAACTAAACGCATTTGACTATTGGGAATAAACCAATCTTCTTTTTGCCCTTCTACATTTAAAAAGCCAAAACCATCACGGTGTCCAACGACGGTACCTTTAATTAAATCTAATTTTTCAGGAAGGGCGTAGCGTTTACCTTTAGTAAAAACAAGTTGCCCATCACGTTCCATCGCACGTAAACGGCGACGAATACCTTCTTGGCGTTCTTCATCTTTAATATTTAAGGTTTCAATTAAGGTTTTTCTCGACATTGGTGCATTATATTCACGAATAATGCTAAGGATGAAATCACGACTAGGGACTGGATTTTCATATTTTTCTTGTTCTTGTTTTAAGTTAGGGTCAGAAAGTGCCGTTTTCTTTTGAATTGTTTTTATTTTATTTTTTTTAGAAATAGCTTTTTCACTTTTCATATTGTTTTCCTTATGTTATGGAATTTGTGACAGATTCTATTTTATTAAATAGAATTAAACCCCTTTTTGAGTTTAGAGCTGTGCAAGCTCAATATAACACAATTATGGGATAGTTTTCGTCTGAAATTTAATAAATTATCTCTTCTTATTAATGATTAACACAATGATTTTTATAATATTTGGTATGTTTAAATAATGGGAGTGGCTTGAAGTTGCCAAGGTTTAAATAATCTTGCATACACCGTCGTATTGACCACAAGAGAAGTAGGCTTAAGGGCGTGATTAAATGACTTACTTGGTGGCTAAGCGTTGGATTCTAAAGGTATTTTAAAAGAAAAGCAAATATAAAAGGAGGTGTATGTTTTATGGCTAAAATAAAAGAGGAAAAATAAATGGTAAAATTCTTCCTCTTTTTTCTCGTTTTAAATAATACCGATTAAATTAAACACATTTTCAGGTGGACGACCAATTACTGCATTATCATCTTTCACTACAATAGGACGTTCTAACAAACTAATATTATCAGCTAAAATTTTAACGAGTTCTTCTTGGCTTAAGGCCGGATTATCTAAATGTAATTCTTTGTATAAGGCATCTTTACGACGCATCATATCTCGAACATCTGAAAGTTTTAAGGCATGAGCAATTTGTTGTAATTGCTCAATAGTAAAGCTGTTTTTTAAATATTCATTAATTTCTGGTTGAATGCCACTTTCTTCAATAAGGGCTAATGTTGCACGACTTTTTGAACAACGAGGGTTGTGGTAAATGGTAATAGACATATATTTTCCTTTTAGTAAGAAAGAACAGATAGGGTAACTTTAATCTCTTGTTTCGCTGGTAATGGTTGTTGAATACGTGCGGTTTCTAAACAGAGCATACCTTGATAGGCATTTTCTGTCATTGCACTGGTCACTTTATGCCAAGGATTCCATAAAACCATATCGGAAGCATTATATTGCTGTAAGCGAATAATACGTTGCCCTTGTTTATCGACAATTTCACTTTGGCTAATTGGGGCAACAGAATAAATGCAATCCACATTTTCCGTAATTTTACGTGTTGTTGGCTGGTTTTCAATTTGATTGGTTAGGGAATTAAGACATTGGGTTGGTAAGTGTTGAGCTTCCACATTTTGAATATGCTCAATATTAAAATAACTGTGGAAAGCAATTTGAGCTTCCTCTTGTTTATAATGAGTAAAGGTTAAGGTACAATTTTGGTCAAATTGCATGTGAAGTTTTGCTTCGATAATACCGTTTTCATCAAATAAAGTGAAAGAAAGTTTAACTTGTTGGACTTCTATAAGGTAATCTGTTAATTGCCAAAGACTTGTACGAGCATAACCATGAGCGGGGGTGCCGGCATTATTAAACCATGGGTAACAAATCGGAATGCCGCCACGAATAGCTTTTCCTTGTTGAAAGGGTTCAATATTACTTAACCACAGCACACTTTCTGTTTGCCCGAGAGGTTGCCATTGCAACAGTTGGGCACCTTGTAAGGAAATGAGTGCGGAGCCAATCGCGTGGTCTAATTTTAAAACAGGAATTTCGTTATATTGAAAAAGAGATAATTCAGGGGTTAATGTTGTTATTTTTCTTATATTCATTCTGTCGTCCTATGAAATAAAAAGAGGAATCAAAGTATAGCAATATTTATACATAATGAAAATTTCTCTCGCCGCCGATCTTAGGTCGGAGAAAAAATACTGAATAAATCCTTCCTGGTTGTGATAGAATTGGCAAGATTTTTTGACCATTATCATGGTGACGGTTAAAAGGTAAAATATAACATTCATAAAATTGAATGAATTTAAACGACTATATTTGGGGATAAATAATGTTTGAAATGTTAAAAAATTGGTATCAACGACGCTTTAGTGATCCACAAGCGGTGGCATTACTTGCTATGCTTATTTTTGGATTTGCCGCATTGTATTTTTTCAATCATTTATTAGCGCCATTATTAATTGCCATCGTTTTAGCCTATTTACTTGAGTATCCTATTAACTTTTTAGATCACAAACTGCGTTTCCCACGATTATTATCTATCATTATTATGCTTGGTGGTGTTGTTGGCTTGGCTTTTTTAATGTTTTTTGTATTGATTCCGAGTTTATGGGCGCAACTTTCTAATTTATTAAGTGATTTACCGAATATGTTTAATAAAACCAATGCTTGGGTTTTATCATTACCAAATAGCTATCCAGATTTAATTGATTACCAAATGGTAGAAACGCTATTTTCAAGCATAAAAAATAAAATAATGGGTATGGGAGAATCCGCACTTAAGTTTTCTATAGCCTCATTATTAAATTTAGTCAGCCTTGGTATTTATGCATTTTTAGTGCCTTTAATGGTATTTTTCCTATTAAAAGATAAAACCGATTTAACTCAATATGTGACGCAGTATGTCCCTCGCAACCGCGATTTAATCACCAAAGTTTGGAACGAAATGCAGCAGCAAATTGCCAATTATATTCGCGGCAAATTATTTGAAATTTTATTAATGACCGTGGTCACTTACGTTATCTTTTTACTATTTGGCTTAAACTATCCATTATTATTAGCGGTTGCCGTAGGCATTTCCGTATTAGTGCCTTATGTGGGCATTGTCATTGTGGCTATTCCCGTGGCATTGGTGGCCTTTTTCCAATTTGGTGCGACACCAATTTTTTGGTATTTAATGTTAGCCTTTATTATTTCTCAAATTATTGATGGTAATGTCGTGGTGCCATTTTTATTTTCTGAAGCAGTGAATTTACATCCTTTAACGATTATTGTATCGGTATTAATTTTTGGTGGATTATGGGGATTTTGGGGCGTCTTTTTTGCTATTCCATTAGCCACGTTAGTGAAAGCGGTGGTGCATTCTTGGCCATCGACAGAAGATATCGAAAAACAACAACCAGTAGAGTAACAAAGTAGGGTATTGATTTGAATAGACGATTATTTATTTATTTATTTGTGGTATTTTGCCTATTTTTGTGGGCTTTTGATATGGTTCATCCGTGGCCAAAAACATCGGTTGCTAATGCTTGGGGGCGTTCATATAGTCTTTATGACACCATTCAAAAACGTAAAAAATTAATTGTAGGCACTTTAATTAATCCCGTGTCTTATTTCTTAGAAACCAAAGAACAAAGTGGCTTAGAGTACGATTTAAGTAAAGCTTTTGCGCAATATTTGCACGTAGATTTAGAAATAAAAATTTTAACGAATCGTCAAGAATTATTTGACGCATTGGAAAAACACAAAATTGATATTGCAGCCGCAAATTTACAATTTGATCCTAAAAAAACCGCAAAATTTCAGTTTGGCCCTTCCTATTATTCAGCATCTTGGCAATTGGTGTATCGCAAAGGCAGCAAGAGGCCGAAAGATTTAAAAAATCTCCATTCTGGTTTAGTGATCACCAAAGGCTCAGGCCTTAACGGATTATTATTAGAACTTAAAGATCAATACCCTAAATTACATTGGAAAGTCGTCAATAAACCACAAGAAACATTATTATTTGAAGTAGCCAAAGGGGATATCCCTTACACCATTGCCAACTCAATGGACGTGGCCAGTGCTCAACAAATTGAACCCAATATTGCCCCGGCCTTTGATATTGCCGACGAGGCTTCGGTACATTGGTACATTGCCAATAGTCGTGAAACAAGATTACAAGCGGCTTTATTAGATTTTATTCACCAATCCATGGAAGACGGCTCCCTCGCAAGAATAGAGGAAAAATACGTTAGCCACTTAAAAACTTTCGACTACGTGGATACTCGTGCTTATGTTAGGGCGATAAAAGATAAGCTTCCGCAATACCAACCATTGTTCGAAAAATATCAAGGGGATTTAAACTGGCAATTACTGGCTTCTGTGGCATATCAAGAATCCCACTGGAACCCAAATGCCACCTCGCCAACGGGCGTGCGTGGGATGATGATGCTCACCAAAGCCACCGCCGAAAGAATGAAAGTCACCAACCGACTAGACCCAAAACAAAGCATTGAAGCCGGTTCAGCTTATATTCATTTATTATTAAATCAAATGCCAGAAGCAATTTTAGAAGAAGACCGAATTTGGTTTGCCTTAGCCGCTTATAATATGGGCTTAGGCCATTTACTGGACGTACGACACTTAACGAAAGAATTAGGTGGTGACCCAAATAACTGGCTAGATGTTAAAAACAACTTGCCATTACTTTCCCAAAAAGAGTATTACAAAAAATTAAAATATGGACACGCCAGAGGCTACGAAGCTTTTCAGTATGTGGAAAATGTCCGTCGTTATTTAAACATTATCCGTAATTATTTACGGGTACAGCAACAAGAATTAGAAGCTTTAGAGAATGAATCTAAAGATTCAAAATTAAAAGAAGAGAAAGACAATGATTAAAAGTTAATGGAGAAAAATATGGCATTTAAACGTAGAAAATTTTTAAAATCAAATCAACGTAGTGTTCATTTCCGTATACATCGACGTTTATTAAGAATGAAACGCTTAAAAAATTGTAAAAAGCGTATTGGAATGAGACATGAATTACAATTTGTTATTTTAGGTATTAATAACAACTAAAAAAACGGCAACTTAAGTTAAATTAAGTTGCCGTTTTTAGTTCGAAAGAGTAGAAAATAATTATTTAGTAAACAACATACGATTACGGCGACGAGTACGAACAAATTGGCTAAAGAATAGCATAAAGAAAATAATTAAATAGCCGGCAAACATCACCGCAATCCATTGCGCCATTGATAACCCTAAAAATGACCAAACCACATCGCTACATTCGCCATAAGGTTGGAATAAGGCGGGTATCCATTTATCTAAAGGCAAAGATTTTGGGAAATCAGCAAAGGCTGAACATTGGTTCCAAGGGCCGGGATGTAGTTGATAATCGGTATGTTTTATAGCAATAGATAAGCCTTTTACCGCACTAATCATACCCAATAAAATGGTGATAATTCGAGTAAGAATAAAATTAGGGGCAAGGGTGCCAAATAAACCTACCCCCAATATTGCAAATAATGCTGCTCGTTCATAAACACACATAACACAAGGTGCTAAATTCATACCATATTGAAAATATAAGGCGGTCATTTCCAATACAAATGCGGAAAAAGCCATAAATAGCCAAAATCGGCGTTGAGTAGAAAGTGTTTTTAACCAAGTAAGCATTATTTTTCCTTTTTGTTTATTGTTATTGAATAAAAGTATGGGTGAAACCTGGTAGTAAAAATTCCACGGCAAATAACCCAACGAGTGTTAAAACAATGGTATAAGGCAAGGCCATATAAACCATTCGACCATAAGATAAACGAATTAACGGCGCCAATGAAGAGGTAAGCAAGAAGAGGAAAGCCGCTTGTCCGTTTGGTGTCGCCACGGAAGGAAGATTGGTTCCTGTGTTAATGGCTACAGCTAATAAATCAAATTGTTGTTGGGAAATCATCCCTTGCATTAAGGCTTCTTTGGCTTCGTTAATATAAACGGTGGCCACAAAAACATTATCTGAAATGGCCGATAATGCACCATTAAAAATATAGAATAACAGCAATTGTGCATCTTCATCAGCACTTAATACAAAATGAATTAATGGGGCAAAAAGATGTTGATCAATAATGACGGAAACGACAGAAAAGAACACCACAAGAAGAGCGGTAAAAGGAAGAGATTCTTGGAATGCTCGGCCTAATTGATGTTCATCGGTAATGCCACAAAATGCGGTGGTTAAAATAATCACGGTTAAACCAATAATACCAACCGTGGCTAAATGTAATGCCAAGCCAACGACTAACCAAATCCCTACAATGCCTTGAATAACTAAGCGAGCACGATCTTGGGTGGTTAATTTTTTCTGATTGTCGCGGTCAAAATCCGCCAAAATAGCTAAAACTTGTGGAGGGAGTTTGGTGCCATAACCGAAGAGTTTTAATTTTTCAATCGCATAGCAAGTTAATAAGCCCATAATTAATACCGGCACAGTAACAGGTGCCATGCGAAGGAAGAACTCAATAAATCCCCAGTGGGCTTTTTCCGCAATGATTAAATTTTGAGGCTCACCCACCATAGTCATCACGCCCCCTAAGGCTGTCCCTACGCCGGCGTGCATCATTAGGCTACGTAAAAATGCGCGGAAATCTTCTAAGGTATCTTGGGAATCGCCAATATTTTTATCGTCATTAATATCATTGCTGTCATTAAAATTTAAGCCCGAGGCCACTTTGTGATAAACCCCATAAAAGCCCATTCCCACACTGATAATAACGGCAATAACAGTTAATGCATCAAGGAAAGCAGACAAAAAAGCAGCACTTAAACAGAAGGCGAGAGAAAGAAGAATTTTGGAACGGATATTTAAAAGAAGTTTAGTAAAAACAAGAAGCAACAATTGCTTCATAAAGAAAATACCGGCAACCATAAACATTAATAGCAAGATCACTTCAAAGTTTGCCATAATTTCGTGTTTAATATGTTCTGCCGACGTCATACCAATGATTACCGCTTCTAATGCCAACAACCCTCCTGGTTGTAAAGGGTAACATTTTAAGGCCATTGCTAGTGTAAATATAAATTCTGCCACTAACACCCAGCCGGCGACAAAAGGACTCACATAAAAAAATAAAAGGGGATTGATAACTAAGAAAGAAACGATGGCTAATTTATACCAATCTGGGCTAGAACCCAGAAAATTTTTCAAAAAAGCCGATGGGTAACTTATTGGAGAATAAGGCATTAGATAACACTCCTTAAAAATAAATAGATAAACATTGTAATTGTAATGGACTGAGCTTTCAAGGATAATAGCAATTATTGATTTTGTTAGCTAGGTCACAAAAAATCTAAATTATTTTAGATTATTCATACAATTAGGTAGGGTATATGGGAAATAAGCAATCTATTTTAACCGCACAAAGTCCAGCTGCATTAGCTGAAGAATATTTAGTAAAAAGCATTTGGAATAAACATTTTCCGCCAGGTTCTGACTTACCTGCAGAACGTGAATTAGCTGAAAAAATTGGTGTTACGCGGGCAACTTTAAGGGAAGTTTTACAACGGTTAGCACGCGATGGTTGGTTAACCATACAACACGGGAAAACCACAAAAGTTAATGATATTTGGCATACTGCCGGCCCGAATATTTTAGGCACCTTAATTTCGTTAGACTCTTCATTGCTTCCTCAAATTATTGATAATGTTGTTACTTTACGTACCCAAATGGGGCTTTATTATATTCCTCAAGCCATAAAACATAATGCCGAGGCATCTTTAGCTTTATTTGATAAATTAGACAGCCTTGAAAATAGTGCCGAGGCTTATGCTCAGTTTGATTATGAATTATATCGAGGCTTTACATTTTTTGCGGATAAACCCGTGTATGGATTAATTTTAAACAGCTTCAAGCCCTTATATTTACAGGTTGCCGCCTACTTTTTTAAAGATGCAAATGCCCGTCAAACAACCTTAAATTTATATCAAAAATTACATCATTATTGCCAATTAGGGGATGCGGAAAATGCCAGCAATTTATTAAGAGAAAATAGCCGTCACAATGCAGATTTATGGCAAAGCATTTTAAAACAACTACCGCAAACATCCGCAGAAATTAATTTATAATTTTTTTATTTTTTTCTCTTTCTAAGCACAAATTTTTAACGATTTGTGCTTTTTTTTAACAAAAAAGAAATAAAAAACAAACAAATAGCCTTGCCAACGGAGAATTTTTCTAGTATATCTACATAGGTTCTTTTTTAGGACTTTCAAAACACAACATCTTGTTCCTTACTATCCAAGGAGAAATTATGAAAAATTTATTTAAACTTTCTTTAGCTGCAGGCTTAGCATTAAGTACTTTAAATGCCAATGCAGAAGACAAATTTGTGACTTTAGGTACAGGGGGGCAAACCGGTGTGTATTATGTTGTTGGACAATCTGTTTGTAAATTAGTGAATCGTGATACCGCAAAAACGCATGTTAAATGTAATGCTCCGTCAACGGGCGGTTCCGTGGCAAATCTTAATGCGATCGCCGCCAATCAAATGCAAATGGGCATTGCACAATCAGATTGGCAATATCACGCTTATAACGGCACAAGTTCTTTCAAGGATAAAAAAAATGATAAACTTCGTGCCGTTTTTTCTATCCATCCAGAGCCGTTTACCGTCATGGCTCGCGATGATTCCAATATCCATTCTTTCAATGATCTAAAAGGGAAACGTGTTAATGTGGGCGACCCTGGCTCCGGCACCCGTGCGACAATGAATGTTATTTTAAAGGCAAAAGGTTGGGATGACAGTGCCTTTAAAGTCGCGTCAGAATTAAAACCAGCAGAAATGGCCTCCTCAATGTGTGATAACAATTTAGATGCCATTACTTATAACGTTGGTCATCCAAATGGTGCCTTAAAAGAAGCCGCTGCCTCTTGTAATGCACATCTTGTGCCAGTAACGGGGCCAAAAATTGAAGAATTAATTCTTGCCAATCCTTATTATGCAAAAGCCACTATTCCAGGGGGATTATATAAAGGTAGCGATAAGCCCGTGGATACTTTTGGGGTATATGCCACATTAGTGACTTCTTCCGATGTGGATCCGGATGTCGTGTATGCGGTGACAAAAGCTGTTTTTGATAACTTTAGCCGCTTTAAACGTTTACATCCCGCTTTCGCCAATTTAAAAGAGCAAGATATGATTAAAAATGCACTTTCTGCGCCACTTCACAAAGGTGCGGTGCGTTACTATAAAGAAAGAGGCTGGATGTAACCATCACCTCTGATCCTCTCGCCCTCGGGGAAACCCGAGGGATTTTCTTTTTTATATTGTGTATGGATGAAGTATGTCAAACAATAAGAACGTCAATTACGACGATTTACAAGATATGGTGGCGTCCAATGATTCAGGTGGACGGAATCCTTATGGCGCGACCAAAAAATTAATTATTATTACCGCAATTTGCTGGTCCTTATTTCAAATTTATTACAGCTCTCCCTTTCCTTACTTTTTACAAGGCCTAATTCAAGAAGCCGGATTTCATTTTAATGTGGTGATCGATGACACCAAAGCACGTTCCATCCATTTATCTTTCGCATTATTTCTCGCATTCTTAGTTTTCCCCGCCTTTTATACCTCACCGAAACATCGCGTTCCTTGGAGCGATTGGCTATTCGCCATTTTAGGGGCCTTTGCTGCCTCCTATTATTTATTTTTCTACAGTGAATTAGTCACCCGTTTTGGAGCTCCAAATTTACAAGATATTATTGTTGGTTGTGTCGGCATTCTTTTATTATTAGAAGCCACTCGCCGTACTTTAGGCTTGCCTTTGGTGATTATTGCCGTGGTGTTCTTGCTGTATAATTATTTCGGCCAATTTTTCCCATCGAGTTGGATCGTCAGCCACCGTACCGGTACTCTTTCCCACATTATTAACCAACAATGGGTGACAACCGAGGGCGTATTTGGTGTGGCCTTAGGGGTTTCCACAAAATATGTATTCTTATTCGTTTTATTTGGCGCCTTATTAGATAAAGCTGGGGCGGGAAATTATTTCATTAAAACGGCCTTTGCTTATTTAGGCCATTTACGAGGTGGTCCGGCGAAAGCCGCGGTGGTGTCTTCCGGTTTAACGGGGTTAATTTCTGGTTCTTCTATTGCCAATGTTGTTACAACGGGAACTTTCACCATTCCAATGATGAAACGCGTAGGATTTTCGGCAGAAAAAGCCGGTGCAGTGGAAGTCGCCTCTTCCGTAAATGGGCAAATTATGCCTCCAGTAATGGGGGCGGCCGCCTTTTTGATGATCGAGTACGTGAATATGCCTTATAACGAACTCATCACTCACGCCTTTTTGCCGGCTTTAATTTCTTATATTGCCTTAGTTTATATTGTTCATTTAGAAGCAATGAAACTTGGCTTACAAGGCCTGCCAAGAACAGATCCACCAAAACCTTTCTTGACGGTTTTGATCCGCATTTTAGGCAGTTTCCTCACCGTGGCATCCCTTTACTTTATGATTAAATGGGGCCTAGGTTGGATCAAAATTGTGGCGCCAAAGAGTGCCTTTATGATCATTATGGCCATTCTTGCAGTCGTGTATTTAGCCTTAATTTACCGCGTGGCAAAATTCCCAGATTTAGAAATTGATGATCCTAATTCTAAAATTGTTAAACTCCCTTCCGTAAAACCGACCGTTAACGCCGGCTTACATTTTTTACTTCCTGTGGTGGTATTAATTTGGTGTTTAATGATCGAACGCCTTTCTCCGGGGCTTAGTGCTTTCTGGGGCACAATGGTGCTTGGTTTTATTTTAATTAGCCAACGCCCATTATTGAATTTCTTCCGTGGTGGCAATCTTGTACATACTCCTGCCTTGGTGAAACAAGGGACGCAAGATTTACTCGACGGCTTAGAAACAGGGGCACGCAATATGATTGGTATCGGTATTGCCACCGCTACCGCCGGCATTATTGTGGGCGTGGTTTCGCTGACAGGATTTGGGGTGCAACTTTCCAGCATTATCGAAGCCTTAGCAATGGGCAATATTTTAGTGATGCTTATTTTAGTAGCACTCTTTAGCTTAATTTTAGGAATGGGCTTGCCAACCACCGCTAACTATATTGTGGTGTCTTCCTTAATGGCGATGGTGATTGTGGAAGTTGGCCGTCAACAAGGGCTAATTGTGCCATTAATTGCCGTGCATTTATTTGTATTTTATTTCGGCATTATGGCGGATGTGACGCCACCAGTGGGCTTAGCCTCTTTTGCCGCCGCGGCGGTGTCTGGCGGTAGCCCAATTAAAACCGGATTAGTGGCCTTCTTTTATAGTTTAAGAACCGCCGTGTTACCTTTCTTATTTATTTTCAATACGGATCTTTTACTTATTGACGTAGGATTTGCCAAAGGCGTGTTGGTTTTTATTGTTTCTACCATTGCGATTTTGCTCTTTACCGCCGCCAGTATGGGCTATTTCAAAACCAAAAATAAACTCTGGGAAACGCTGGCATTAGTATTAATTGCCTTCACCTTATTTAGACCTGGTTTCTTTATGGAAGAAATTTCCCCAAGTCATCAAGTGGTGGCACCACAGCAATTTGTGCATTCCTTAGAGCAAGCCCCAGCCGGAGAAAAATTAACCTTAGAAATCGCCGGCACAAATCCTTACGGTAAACCCATCACCTTCTTTAGTGAATTAAAAGTACCAGCGGTGGCGCCAGATAAGCGTTTAAAAGCCTTAGGTATTGAATTATTAGCACAAGATGGAAAACAAATTATTGACTTTGTAGAAGTGGGATCACCAGCCGAAAAAGCGGGGCTAAGTTGGGATCAGCAAATTCTTAGTGTAGATTTACCACGAGATTCACTACCAAAAGAATTAATGTTTATTCCGGCATTACTTCTGACTTTCCTCATTTGGTTTTTACAACGTCGTCGCCTTAACAACCAGCGCAAGGAGCAAATATGTACAACAGCCTGTTAATTGTCATTAACATTAACGATTTAAAAAAAGCGGCGGAAATTGTGACAACCGCACAAGAAATTACTGCCTTAAATCCGAATACGATTTATCGCGTTGCCACAGTGATTGAGCCAATGGATGGCAGTTTTATTTCTTCTTTTTTACCGAAAGGTTTTGATAAATCGGTAATTGAAGAAGCCAATAAAGTGCTACATCAATTTACCCAAGATTATTTTCCACCGGAAGCCAAGGTACAACATATTGTGGCCCACGGCTCCATCAATGAGGAAATCACACGTATCGCCGAAGAATTAGATATTGATTTAATTATGATGTTGGCGAAAAACAAAGCGAGTGATAAAGGCCTAAGTGCGGATACGGTGAAAGTAGCTCGTCATTGTGATAAACCAATGTTATTATTACGTTAATTATTCATTTAATTTATAAATTAATGAAAAATGCGAGATTAAATTTTTTTTAAAAATCTTGCATTTTTTTATTGACCTTAACCACCGGTTAAGGTCTATTCTATGCCTCGTTAAGAATTTTTATCACTCTTGCCGTAAAACTCCGTCCTTGAGAGCGGAGATATAAGGTAAAACGTATAAATAAATCAGGGCAGGGCTTGCCCGTAGAGCTTGTGAAGTGAACCGCACTAGCGGTCAGCAACAAGAACCCACCGAGAGTAGCCTATCGAAGATAGGAGCTAGTAGGAATCCCCCCCCCTTTAGGGAGGTGAGGAGGTCAATCATTCATCAAGGAGCAAAACAATGAAAACAACAATTCTTCAATTAAGTGAACTTTCTTGCGGTCATTGCGTGAATTCAGCTAAAAAAGCGTTAGAAGCCGTCGCTGGTGTAGAAAGTGCGGATGTTACATTAGAACAAGCCGTGGTGAAAGGCGATGTGGATCCTCAATTATTAGTGAAAGCCATTGAGGATGCCGGCTATCAAGCAAAAATTGCCGATACAAAAACCACTATTTTACAATTAAGCGATCTTTCCTGTGGCCATTGCGTCAATAATACGAAAAAAGCCTTAGAAGCCATTGCCGGCGTGGAAAGTGCTGATGTGACGTTAGAACAAGCCATTGTGAAAGGGAATGTGGATCCACAAGTGTTAGTGCAAGCCGTAATTGATGCCGGTTATCAAGCAAAAGTTGCAGATGCAAAGTAACAACGCTACCTCAAACTGAAAAAACAGAAGAACAGCAAGTACAAGAGCCACAAAACACAGATTCCGCACCACAAACTAAGGGTGCGGAAAATCTTTCTGAGGTTGAGGTAGCGAATAATGGGGATCAAGATCAAGCGGTGTTATTACTGGATGGTTTAAGCTGTGCCGCTTGCGTATTAAAAGTGCAAAAAGCCCTTGAAGCAGTAGATGATGTGGCGAATGTTCAGGTGAATCTGGCAGAAAGCACGGCCTTAGTATTTGGTCATGCGGATCCTAAATCCCTCGTAAATGCAGTGGAAAATGCAGGTTACGGAGCGGAAATTATGGTGGATGAAAAAAAACGCCGTGAAAAACAACAACAGCAAGTACTCTTTGAAGTTAAACGTCGCCGTTGGCAAGGCTTATTAGCTTTACTTTTTGGTGGTGGCTTAATGGCTTGGGGATTATTTGGAGGCACAATGAGTGTTACTCCAGAGAATCAACCAATATGGTTTGCCGTTGGTGTTTTAAGTTTAGTCACGATAATTGTTACAGGCTGGCATTTTTATCAAAAAGCGTGGCAAAGTTTGCTTAATAAAAGCAGTACAATGGACACTCTCGTTGCCTTAGGAACTGCAACGGCATGGTTTTATTCAATGTTTGTAGTCCTTAATCCTACCTTTTTCCCGGAAGGATCTCGTCATCTTTATTTTGAAGCCAGTATGATGATTATTGGTTTAATTAATATGGGGAAAATGTTGGAGCTAAAAGGGAAACAAAAATCCTCAAAGGCGTTAGAGCGTCTTTTAGATTTAACCCCTAAATTTGCTCGAGTTGTGGACGAAAATGGTGAACATGATATTCCCCTTGCTCAAGTAAAAGAAGGGATGATTTTACGCTTACAAACAGGAGATCGTGTTTCTGTTGATGGTATTGTTACCCAAGGTACAGCTTGGATCGATGAAAGTATGCTAACAGGGGAGCCTCTACCCGTAGAGAAAAAAGAAGGAGAGCAAGTTAGCGCCGGTACCTTATTAACGGACGGAACTTTATTATTTAAAGCCGAGCAAATTGGTAACCAAACACGTTTAGCAAATATTATTAAATTAGTGCGCCAAGCACAAAGTAGTAAACCGCCAATAGGCCAACTTGCAGATAAAATAGCCTCTGTGTTTGTGCCTGCGGTCATTAGTATTGCGATTTTGGCCGCCATTATTTGGTATTTTGTCGGACCTGAACCAAGATTGTCTTATGCATTAATTATCTTTACTACGGTGGTGATTATTGCTTGCCCATGTGCTTTAGGCTTGGCAACACCAATGTCGATTATCGCTGGGGTAGGGCGTGCTGCAGAATTAGGTATTTTAGTACGTAATGCGGATGCACTACAAAAAGCCGCCAAAGCAGATACCATCGTTTTTGATAAAACCGGAACATTAACCAAAGCTCAACCAAAAGTGACGGCAGTTTACTGTTTTAATCAAGCAACAGAAGATGAAGTTACTCAGCTGGCCGCCAGTTTAGAACAAGGTGCTAATCACCCATTAGCAAAAGCAATTTTAGATTTTGCCCAAGAGAAAGCATTAAAACTTGATACTTTAGATGAAATGAATACGTTTAAAGGTCTCGGTGTAAGTGGCAAAGTAAAAGGTAAAAATCTTTATCTGGGTAATCAAGCATTTATGCAAGATTCTAAGATTGAAACCCGTTTTACAGAAAAAGCGTTTAACCAAGAAAGTGAAAAAGGCTCAACGGTTATTTTCTTTGCGGTAGATAATCAATTATTAGCATTATTTGTCATCAGTGATCCACTAAGAGAAGACTCACTAGAAGGGGTAAAACGCCTACGTAAACTTGGTTACCATTTAGTGATGTTAACAGGCGACCAAGAAAAAACGGCGAAAACGATTGGCAAAGAAGTGGGCATTGACGAAGTCATTTCCGGCGTATTGCCAGAAGGAAAAGTGGAGGCTGTAAAACGATTACAAGCAGAAGGACGTCAAGTTGTCATGGTAGGAGATGGTATTAATGATGCCCCAGCATTGGCTCTTGCAGATGTAAGTATTGCGATGGGAGGCGGTTCTGATGTGGCTATTGAAACAGCAGAATTAACCCTAATGCGCCCAAGCATTAATGTCGTTGCTGATGCCTTAGTATTATCTAAAGGTATTTTAGGAAATATTAAAGAAAACTTATTTGGTGCCTTTGTTTACAATACCTTAGGTATTCCATTGGCAGCGGGTGTGTTATATCCATTCTGTGGCTTTTTATTAAATCCAATGGTTGGTGCCGCCGCTATGGCTCTTTCATCAACCACCGTGGTTTTAAATGCAAATCGATTATTGCATTTTGATGTCAATAAATAGTCAACAAGGTAATAAAAAATAAAAACCGTTGTAAAAGAGGCAATTGCCAGATATTTACAACGGTTTTTTATTACTTGATTTGTTTTTAAATAAAGTTAATTGTTGGTATTTTCATCAATTTTTTTAAAGAATTTATAAGTAGGAACCACAATTAAAGAAGCAATAATCGCTTTAATAATACCACCTGGAATAAAAGGAATAAGACCATATTGTAAAACTAAGTCTTTAGGAACAAAAAATGATAATTGAATTAATCCAAATAAGAAAGTAACGGCACTCGCGACACCGGCAACAGCAATGGTTTTCCAAAAATTATTTAGTACACCTTTATCACTAAAATAACCTAAAATCCAAGTTGAGAAAACAAAGCCTAATAAATAGCCACCAGAAGGCCCGGTTAAAACGGAAAAACCAAAAGAACCATTTGCAAAAACAGGTAAGCCAGCAATTCCTTCAAAGAGGTATAATGCGACAGCACTGACGCCGATTTTCCGACCTAATGAAAAACCAACAACAGTCACCGCTAAAGTTTGACCTGTAATAGGGACGGGAACCATAGGTATAGAAACCTGGGCTAAAATTGAAATTAACAGCGAACCAAAAATTATTTTTAATACATTTATTTCTAATGAATTTAAAATAAATTTTTTCTTAACAGTTGATAATTGTGATTGTAAATACATAGCTATTCCTTTAGTGTATAAAAAAACCAACCGATTATACTGAATATTATATGAACAATAAAGACTTGAATTTAAAAAAAATACGGGTAGCAATATATCATGATAAAGGGGTAAGTGAGCTTAGCTATCAATCATTATTTTTTAATTTTGCAAAAAAAATAGAGCATTTTTCTAAAAAAATAAAAATAACACTTCATTCTATTAATAGTAATGACATTTTAAATAATAAATTAATTAAAGATAAATTTGATTGTTTAATTATTCCTGGTGGCGCAGATTTGCCTTATTGTGAAAAATTAAATAATAAAGGCAATGAAAATATTAAGGAATTTATAAAGTTAGGAAAATTATATATAGGAATATGTGCTGGAAGTTATTATGCCTCGAAATATATTGATTTTATTGGATTAAATCCTATTGATAATAAAATTTATAAAATAAAAGGGAAAAGAGAGCTTTGTTTTTTTTATGGTTCTGCAATAGGGAGTATAAAACAATTAACGAATGGAAAATATTATAATGATATGTTTGATTCTAAGGCGATGATAAATTTATCAAAATCAAATAAACGATATTATTACCATGGTGGCCCATATTTTATTGCAGATAAAAATACAAAATATGAAGAATTATTAAACTATACATTTAATAATAAAGAATTGCCGGCAGTAATTTTAGGAGAATTTGGTTATGGTAAATATTTATTATCAGGTGTTCATTTTGAATTAAGTCATCAAATATATAAGAATCTTATTCTTCAAAAATTAAATACAGAATCTTATGAATATAAAATTGAAAAAGAAATATATAATCATTTAAAAGAAGATGGTTATGGAAGTGAATTGTATATTTCTATTGCGTCTATTTTAGAAAGTTTGCCTTGTCCAATGTGATAACACACCAAAAAGTAACAGAAAAAACAGAATAAAACTGTTATAATTCCTCTCATTTTTAATTCTCTTGCCGTGCACTTTTAAGGATCACTTATGTCACTACAATTTAATGCCGTAGCCTTATTACTCGTTGCTTTTATTTTGCTTGGCGTATTAAGTAATAATAACGCCATTACTGTATCTTCCGCCATATTACTTTTAATGCAACAAACCTTCCTCTCAAAATACATTCCTTTTATGGCCAAAAATGGGGTGAATATTGGCATTATCATTTTAACCATCGGGGTGTTAAGTCCAATTGTCTTAGGCAAAGTGCAGTTGCCTGGCTTGGCAGCATTCGTTAATTGGAAAATGTGGTTAGCAATATTTGTAGGCGTGCTGGTGGCTTGGCTTGGGGGAAGAGGCGTTACCTTAATGGAATATCAACCTCTCTTAATTAGCGGCCTACTTTTAGGTACCATTTTAGGGGTGGCATTATTAGGTGGCATCCCTGTGGGGCCACTTATTGCTGCCGGCATTTTATCTTTAATGATTGGCAAAGTGTAAGCCAATAAAAAAGAGTAAATCCATCAAATCGACTTTAACAAAGATAATTTACAACAATGACAAAAACTAAAACAAAATTTCGCCCGCAACAGCGGGAATTTACGCCTTTACAAAAAGCCCTTTGGCGCAAAGTAAAAAATATGATGATCCTCGATCAGCGTCGTTTGCAAGGGCGAATTAAAGGCTTATCGCGGATAAAAATTGAAGCAAAACAACAGCAAATTGCACAAGAAATTGAAACCCAAATTCTTGAGGCACAAGCTAAATTAGAGGCTCGCCAAAAGGCTGTTGGGGAAATTGAATTTCCTGCGGATTTACCTGTAAGCCAGCGTAAAGAAGAAATCCTCAAAGCTATTCGCGATAATCAAGTGGTGGTGATTGCTGGGGAAACGGGTTCCGGTAAAACTACCCAATTACCAAAAATGTGTTTAGAACTGGGCCTCGGCAAAAAAGGCTTAATCGGCCACACCCAACCAAGACGTATTGCTGCCCGCTCGGTGGCCACCCGCATTGCGGAAGAACTGAAAACCGAACTGGGCGATCTAGTGGGTTATAAGGTGCGATTTAAAGATCAAATTAACGATCAAACGCAAATTAAGTTGATGACCGACGGGATCTTACTAGCTGAAATTCAAAGTGATCGTTACCTTAACCAATATGAAGTGTTAATTATTGATGAAGCCCACGAACGCAGCTTAAATAACGATTTTATTCTCGGTTATTTAAAACAACTTCTTAAAAAACGCCCAGATTTAAAAGTCATTATTACCTCGGCCACCATTGATGTAGAACGCTTTTCCAAGCATTTTAATAATGCCCCAATTATTGAAGTATCTGGCCGAACTTATCCGGTGGAAGTGCGTTATCGCCCGCTGTCGGAAGAAAAAGATTGTGATCAAATTCAAGGCATTATTCAGGCGGTTCAAGAGCTACAACAACTTGGACGAGGGGATATTTTAGTATTCTTAAGTGGGGAGCGAGAAATTCGCGATACTGCCGAAGCCTTGGAAAAAGAAAATTTACGCCATACGGAAATCTTGCCTTTATATGCGCGATTATCAGCCCAAGAACAAAATCGCATTTTCCATCCCGGCAATTTAAACCGTATTGTGTTGGCTACAAATGTGGCGGAAACCTCCTTAACCGTGCCTGGCATTAAATATGTCATTGACCCCGGCACCGCCCGCATTTCCCGTTATAGCTACCGCACCAAAGTGCAACGTTTGCCTATTGAAGCGGTGTCCCAAGCCTCGGCGAATCAACGTAAAGGCCGTTGTGGCCGTGTGTCGGAAGGGGTGTGTATTCGCCTTTATTCGGAAGAAGATTTTAACGGCCGCCCAGAATTTACTGATCCTGAAATTTTACGCACCAACTTAGCTTCCGTTATTTTACAAATGACGGCTTTAGGCCTTGATGATATTGAAGCTTTCCCTTTTGTGGATAAGCCTGATCGACGTAATATCCAAGATGGGATCAAACTTTTAGAAGAATTAGAAGCCTTCCATTGGGTACAGAAAAAATATGGGGAAGTGCGAGAACTTACACCTTTAGGCCGTCAATTAGCGCAGTTACCGGTGGATCCGCGTTTAGGTAAAATGTTATTGACTGCGGCAAATCAAGGCTGTTTAAAAGAAATGATGATCATTGTTTCCGCCCTTTCTATTCAGGATCCAAGAGAGCGTCCGCAAGAGAAACAACAGGCTTCTGATGAAAAACATCAACGCTTTATAAATAAAAAGTCCGACTTTTTAGCCTTCCTAAATTTATGGAAGTACGTTCAAACCCAACAAAAAGAATTAACCAAAAATCAATTCCGTCGTTTATGTAAAAAAGAATTTTTAAATTATTTACGCATTCGTGAATGGCAAGATATTTATCAACAAATTCGTTTAACCGTACGAGAAATGGGCTTGCCAATTAATTCTACCGAAGCAGAGTTTAACCAAATCCACATCGCCTTATTAAGCGGTTTGCTTTCCCATATTGGGCAAAAAGTGGCGGAAAAACAGCAATATTTAGGGGCACGTAATAGTCATTTTTCTATTTTCCCAAATTCGGCTTTATTTAAGAAACAACCGAAATGGTGTATGGCGGCAGAATTAGTGGAAACCTCAAAACTTTGGGGAAGAATGGTGGCAGAAATTGACCCCGAATGGGTGGAGCCTTTAGCTCAGCATTTAATTAAGAAAACCTATTCAGAACCAAGATGGTCGAAAGCTCGTGGTGCGGTGATTGCCAATGAAAAAGTGACTTTATATGGCATTCCTGTGGTGGCCAGTCGCACGGTGGTTTACGGCGCGATTGACCCTATTTTAAGCCGTGAAATTTTTATTCAATCGGCCTTAATTGAAGGAGAATGGAAAACCAAACATCGTTTCTTCCATGAAAATCGTCGCTTAATTGAAGAGGTGGAAGAGCTGGAACACAAAACTCGTCGCCGTGATATTTTGGTGGATGAGCGTATTTTATTTGAGTTTTATGATAAACGTATTCCAGCAGATGTGGTGTCACAAAAACATTTTGATAGCTGGTGGAAAAAAGAATCAAAGAAAAAGCCGGATTTGCTGAATTTTGAAAAATCCTTCTTAACCAATCAAAACGCCAATGTGAGCGAGTTAGATTTCCCGAATTTTTGGTACCAAGGCAATTTAAAACTGAAACTCACTTATCAGTTTGAACCAGGTAAAGATGCCGATGGGATCACTGTGCATATTCCGTTACCGTTATTGAACCAAGTGGAAATGAAAGGCTTTGACTGGCAAATCCCAGCTCTACGTGAAGAGTTGGTGATTGCTTTAATTAAATCATTGCCAAAAGCATTACGCCGAAATTTTGTACCGGCACCCAATTATGCGCAAGCCTTTTTATCTCGTACTCAGCCAATGGAAAAACCATTGTTTGAAAGTTTAAGTGATGAATTGCGTCGAATGACGGGAGTTGAAGTAGAGCAAGAACAATGGCAACAAGCCGAATTACCAAGCCATTTAAAAATTACCTTTAGAGTAGTGGATGAAAAAGGCAAAAAAATTGCCGAATCTATGGATTTAGATAGCCTTAAAATGCAATTAAAAGGCAAGGTGCAAGCAAGTTTATCCGCGGTGGCAGATGATGGCATTGAGCAAAGTGGTATCCATTTATGGAGCTTTAATGATTTGCCACAATGTTACGAACAGAAAAAGCCAGGTTTTACAGTGAAAGCCTATCCCGCCATTGTGGATGAGCAAGATGCGGTGGGCATTAAACTTTTCGATACGGAATTTGAGCAACAACAGGCTATGCAAAAAGGCTTGCGTCGCTTGCTGTTATTAAACGTGCCATCACCAATTAAATATTTACACGAAAAATTGCCGAATAAATCCAAATTAGGTTTATATTTCACGCCGTTTGGCCAAGTGATGACCTTAATTGACGATTGCATTAGCTGTGCTATTGATAAGCTAATTGTAGATTTTGGTGGCGTTGTATGGCAAGAAGAGAAGTTTCAACAATTAAGGGATTATGTGCGCGAACACCTGAATGAGGTGACGGTAGATATTGCTCAACAAGTGGAACAAATTTTAACCCTCAGTTTTGAAATTAATAAACGCTTAAAAGGCAAAATGGATTTTACCTTAGCCTTTGCTTTTTCTGACATTAAAAATCAATTAGCCCATTTAATTTATCCAAATTTTGTGGCGGAAACGGGTTACGATCGCTTAAAAGATCTAAAACGCTATTTACAAGCCATTCAAAAACGCGTTGATAAACTGGCACAAGATGTGAATCGTGATCGGGCGGCAATGTTAAAAGTGGAGCAAGTCACCAAGGCTTATCAAACCTTATTAGCGAAGTTACCGAAGTCAAAACCAATAAAGCCGGAGATTTTAGATATTCGTTATATGATTGAAGAATTAAGAGTGAGCCTTTTTGCCCAGCAAATTGGCACCAAATATCCTATTTCAGACAAACGAATTTTAAATTTAATTCAAACTATTAATAGCTAACTCGTATTTAAGCCAAACCAAAACGCACCGTATTGATTCCAAGGGAGAAAAGGGGTGAGTTTTGGTTGGAATTATGGTAAAAATGCTAAGTTATTTTTTTATAAGGAAATATTATGTCAAATTTACAAACAATTATTGAACAGGCCTTTGAGCGCCGTGCTGAAATTAGCCCAAAAACCGTAGATAGCCAAACTAAAGCCGCGATTGAAGAAGTGATTGAAGGTTTAGATAACGGTACTTACCGCGTAGCGGAAAAAATTGATGGGGAATGGGTGACTCATCAATGGTTAAAAAAAGCGGTATTACTTTCTTTCCGCATTAACGAAAACCAAATTATTGACGGCGCAGAAACAAATTATTACGACAAAGTGGCATTAAAATTTGCTGATTACGATCAAGCTCGCTTTGAAAAAGAAGGCTTCCGCGTGGTGCCTTCGGCAATGGTGCGTAAAGGGGCTCACATTAGTAAAGATGTGGTATTAATGCCATCTTATGTCAATATTGGTGCTTTCGTTGGCGAAGGTACTATGGTTGATACTTGGGCAACAGTGGGTTCATGTGCGCAAATTGGTAAAAATGTGCATTTATCTGGTGGCGTTGGTATCGGTGGCGTCCTTGAACCATTACAAGCAAACCCAACGATTATCGGTGACAATTGCTTTATCGGCGCACGTTCAGAAGTGGTAGAAGGGGTGATCGTAGAAGATGGTTGTGTGATTTCAATGGGCGTATTTATTGGTCAATCAACAAAAATTTATGATCGTGAAACCGGCGAAATCCATTACGGCCGCGTACCAGCAGGTTCCGTGGTAGTTTCTGGTAACCTCCCATCAAAAGACGGTTCATACAGCCTATATTGTGCCGTTATCGTGAAAAAAGTAGATGCTAAAACCCTTGGTAAAGTGGGGATCAACGAATTATTAAGAAATATTGATTAATTCTTAAGTGAGCATTTAAACTTTCGCAGACGCCCTAAAAGTGTATGAATTTCGCTTTTAGGGTGTTTTTTGATTCCTTAAGTTACGAAATGTTAAATCAATGTAACTTTTTCTTAAAATAAAAATAACACTTGATATAAATCCTTCGGTTTATTATGATAGCCAACGGACAAATATTCGTTATTTAATTCAAAAATATTAAATAATTTAATCTCTATAAAAATGCCCAATCTTTTGTTACAAAAATTAAATGGTGTCTAACCTAATAGGAATTAATAATGCAAAAAGCTAAGCTTATTAATAAAAAACTTTTAAGCCAACCAGATGCTATTAAGCCAGTTTGGCAAGTCAGTTTAGATATTACAAATACTGATCTTAACTATCAAGTTGGTGATATATTATTTATATTAGCGCCAAATTCAGATGAAGATGTTCAAGCAATTTTAGATGAATTTAATATTGCACCAGATACCATAATTAAAATTAATAACTTAGAAGATAAGGCTTATCAATTACTTAAGTATCATTTCGAATTAGGAAAGGTTTCATTCTCTTTATTGCAAGAGCTTGCAAATAATTTTAATGATGAATATTTGTTATCTATTTTATTAAATAAAGTTGAAATCGAAAAATTTATTCATAGTAAAAATAACCTTGATTTATTACATTATTTCAATGCTAACAATTTAGATTTTTTAGCATTTTTAAAATTATTAAAACCATTACAAAAACGGGCTTATTCTATTTCCTCATGCCCATTTTGTTATCCAGATCAAATCAATTTAACTATTTCACAAGAGTCTTTTTATAAAAATGGGAAAATGCACTTTAGCCATTTTTCAAATTACCTAAAAAATTTAAATATCGGCGATGAATTAGAAGTGGAACTACTCTCAAATACAGGCTTTCATTTACCTGATTCAAATAATGATATTTTAATGATTGGGGCGGGGACAGGTATTGCTCCTTACATCGGATTTCTACAAGAAAGAGAACATAAAAAAACACCAGCAAACAATTGGTTGATTTTTGGTAATCGTCATTATGAAAAAGATTTCTTATATCAAGAAGAACTCGAAAATTGGTTAGAAAGTGGGGTTTTGAATCAATTAGATTTAGCATTTTCGAGAGATGGTAATGAGAAGGTATATGTTCAAAATCTGATCCATCAACATTCAGAAAAAATTTGGAAGCTTATTCAAAAGGAAGGATTGATATTTTTATGTGGGAATGCCTCTAAAATGGCAAAAGCCGTTGATCAAGCTTTGGTTGATATTATTCAACAATATACCGAGTTAGATCATAAACAAGCTAAAAAATATTTATTAAATCTTAGAAAGAGCAAGCGCTATATGCGTGATGTATATTAACAAATAGGGGAAAAATTATGAAAAAAATTGCAGTATATGCAACCAACATGGGTGCAGCCAAAAATGTGTGTGAAAAAATTGCACCAGCACTAGGAATTGATGAAGTGGTTGATGTAAAAAACTTTTCATTAAAAGACTTGGCGAATTACGACAAAATTTTATTAGTTGTTTCAACCCATGTTGTTGGGGAAATTCAAAAAGACTTCAATGCACAAATCCAAGATTTTAAAGATCTTGATTTAACGAATAAAACCGTCGCATTGGTTACTTTAGGAGATGGTGTAGCTCATGGTGAAGCCTTTAATGATGCCTTAGGAGAGCTTTACGATATCTGCTCAGCAAATAATGCAACATTAGTGGGAAATAGCGATCCAGAAAACTATACTTTTGAAGAGACTGATTCTATTCGAGATGGTGTTTTCCCAGGCTTAGCACTCGATGTAGAAAATGAAGATCATTTAACCGATAGTCGCATTAAAACCTGGCTTGCTAACGATGTAAAAGTTGCTTTTGAATAATGACCAACAGGAATCCTATTTTTAGGATTCCTTTTTTTTTACCCATATTTTGCCCGTTATTGTTGTGATAAAGAGAATTTTTGGCGAGTAAATTTTGTGAATAAAAAAGAGGGGATTTTTCAGCAAAAGCATTGGCAAAGCAGGCTATTTTTGAGGCAAAAAAAAAGCCGCTAATGCGACTATCTTTTAATTTGAATACCATTAAGAAATGGTGCCCGAGGGCGGACTTGAACCGCCACGCCTCGAAAAGCGAGGGATTTTAAATCCCTTGTGTCTACCGATTTCACCACTCGGGCAGAGTGTCTTATGGAGGCGTGTCCCGGAGTCGAACCGAGCTACATGGATTTGCAATCCAGTGCATAACCGCTTTGCTAACACGCCATATAAGATAAAGTGGAGCGGGAAACGAGGCTCGAACTCGCGACCCCGACCTTGGCAAGGTCGTGC
>SAMEA104404106__coassemble_442_pt1 | contig 43647 bp, 35 predicted proteins | sample SAMEA104404106__metabat2_high_PE_050 | metagenome-assembled genome bin SAMEA104404106 (sample SAMEA104404106) | Balaenoptera acutorostrata | reverse complement strand
GCTGTAAAACTTGTGAATGGCAATCTTTAAGCCAAAGAAGTTCTTTTTTCCAAAGTGGAAGTAAATTGGCAATTTTGGTATAGCTAAATTTAAAACTGTTATCTTGCTCATATTGTTCATTCTGCCAAGCCAATGCACGATTAAAGACAAAACGAGAACAACCACAAAACTGCTTAATTTTGCGTTGTTGTTCCCCATTTGGTTTAATCCGATATTTAAAGGCTTTGCGAATTTTCATTTCTAATACCACTGTATATTTTTCCAGTATTTTACAGGTAATTTACAGAAAAGAAAACATATTTTAAACAGCTTCGCTGTTTCGCCTTACATCTCCGCCCTCAAGGACGGAGTTTTACGGCAAGAGTGATAAAAAAAGTTTAAAAAAATTTGACGAAAACGTTTGCGTTTTAAAAAAAATTCATTAAAATACCTGCCAATTTGTGTAAAGGAAAATAAAATGGCTACAAAACAAACAAGAAAGTATTTAATGGAGAATGGCAAATGCCCAATTTGTCAACGATACTTTTTCCTTGTTTTTTTTGTTCTTTTTATGATTTACCAATGTAATTATCAAACAAACATCTCATTTTGAGATGTTTTTTTTGGCTAAAATTTAATGGACATATAGGAGCGAAAAATGTCACAACCAACTAAAACTTTTGAAAACGGTGTTTATGCTGGGGATTTAATTACCTCTGAAAAATATAGCAAAACGGTGGCGATGTTACGTGATTTTTTTGTGGCAAAAGGCTTTGTTGAAGTACCAACAAATTCTCGCTTGGCAATTTTAGCTGCCTGCGAAGACCCAAAAACGGTGAGCGTATTTAATTTTGGTGGGGAAGTGTGGCCTTTACCGCAAACAGGGCAAATGTGGTTAGAGTATGAATTATTAAGTAAACCTGATGTTGCCGGTTATTTCTGTTTATCTACTTCTTACCGTGCAGAGCCAAATCCAATCCCTGGCCGTCATCGTACTATTTTCCCAATGTTTGAATTTGAAACTCACGGGGATTTAACTGATTTAGCAAAATTAGAAAAAGACTTAATTGTAAACCTCGGTTTAGTGGATTCTGCCGACGATATTCCTGAATTAGACTATGCCCAAACCGCGGCCAAATATGGCGTAAAAGAAATTGAATATGAGCAAGAGAAAAAGATTTTCCAAGATTATGGCAATGCGGCCTTACTTTGTGATTTCCCGGTTTATACTTCGCCTTTCTGGAATATGCGTTTATATGAAGATCAAAAAACCAGTAAAAAAATTGATGCCATTATTTGTGGTCAAGAAACTATCGGCTCTGCTGAGCGTGCGGTAAATACGGATGAAATGTGGCATTCTTTCCACACGGTTTCAAATGGTGAATATGCCCAGTTATTATTTGATAAATTTGGTAAAGAACGTGTGATTAAAGAATTAGAAGATTATTTAAGCTTTGATTTCTTCAAACGCTGCGGCGGGGGAATTGGGGTGACACGTTTAATGAGCGCCTTAGAAATCACAAAACGGATTTAATTTCCTTAAAATTTCCTTAGTTGAAAATTTTGCCTCCTCGCAATGAGGAGGCTTTTTTTGGGGGTTAGAAAATATTAAAAATTAAAATCTACACCAAGCATAAAGTTTCGTCCCATTTGAGGAACAAAAGGTAAGTATGATGTATGGGAATAGATTTTTTGATTTAATAAGTTGTTTCCTTTAATAAATAACTTCATATCAATATCTTTTAAATTTTGATTATAGTAAAGGCCAGCATTGAGTAAGTGGTAGTCCCCAGTTTTATTCTCGAGAGGTGCAACCTTATTTTGTTTAAAGGCATATGTATAATCTAAATCGGTTGATAAATATTCCGTTAAGTGAGTATATGCTCTAAAACCAACACGAGCGGGTGGAACTCGAGGAGCATTTTGATCTGCTTGTGGAATTGGAATATGTGTATTACTAAAGTGATCTACTTTAAATCTATCTGGCAAATCATAAAGTTTACCGCGAACAAAATCAGCAAATAACCCTGCACTAAACTTATTGGTAAAAGCATAATCAATACGACCTTCAGCACCATAATAAGTTGCTTTAGATTGATTATAACGATTGAGTGAAAGATTACCTTCTTTGGCTAATGTTTGATTAAAAATACGGTTAGCAAAATCATTATAATAAACACTAATTTGGTAACTTAATTTTTCACCTAGATAATTTAGGCCTACTTCATAGTTATTAGAACGTTCTTTTTTTAGTTCTTTATTACCATATTCAAAAGAAGAGGTGGCAATATGGTTGCCATGATAATAAAGTTCCATTGGGCTAGGATTACGTTCATTATGAGAATAGTTAAATGATAAAGTATGATTTTTAATAAATTCCCAACTCACACCAGCCGCCCAAGAATTAGCAGTATCTTTATAGCCACTTAAATCAGGCATCGCAAAACGATTATATTTAATATTATCTTTACAGGCTCTTGGGTTATAAAAGAGCCAAGATGAACTGTCACAACCCCTTGCAAACTGTTGTCTTTTTAATAAAAAAGGTCTATCAAAATCTAATTTTATTGTTTGTCTTTCTTGTCTAAATGCGGCTTCAAATAACCAATTATTCCATTGATATTGCTCCATAATAAAGAAACTATCTTGTTTTTCTTTATTATGAGGTAAAGCCCATTTTTTACGATCCGCTTCCGTAAGTTTGTCATAACCTTTTTTTCCTGCTTTATGGCACGGATCACTAAAATTATTAGAGCATGATGGAATTCTAGGAATGTTGGCATCACTAGATTTTGTTGATTTTTGGAAACCAATAACACCTTTTAACCCTTTGATTGGTTCATGGAATAACTCTAAACGCATATTTTCACCTTTGTGGTGAAAAATATTTACAGTAAATCCATCATCATTCTCATTATGATGATAATCAGTTCTTGAATAAGCAAAGCGAATTTTATCAATATTTTTAGAATGAATACGCCATTCACCTTTTACATCTTTTCTTCTTGAATTAGATTCAATATGTGGGCCAGGCATATTGAAGTTATGTTTATATCCATAAGGATTATTATGGCTGTGAGCACCATCAGAAGAGTGAGCATCACCACAATGGAAATGAGGATTAACCATATCAGAATCATCCATAAGGTGAGGATACATTCCTAAATAGAAATTATGCTCAAGGTTAGCGTCAACAATATGCCCAATACAGCCATCCATTTTATGGTTGTGACCAGGAATGCCGTAATTTTCACGACGCTCATTAAATGAGGCTCCTATATAACCATATTTCCCAGCAAAAGTGATACCTAAGTTGCCAGCTTTTGTTTTATTTTGTGTATCAGGTACATAGTTAATCATTTTCCCTAAATTAAATTCAGGAACATGGTAGTTATGAGCATCTTTTTTTAATCCTTCGATTCTAAATGCAAAATATTCACCAAACGGTAATGTTAATCCTGTCGTGGTTGCTTTTTCATTACTATTGGTATTGTAACGAAAGCTAACATCACCATTTATTGTTGAAGGTATATTTTTAAGGATACGGTTATCTTCAACATTAATTACACCAGCAGGTGAAGCATTAGCATAGAGTAATGTTGAAGGACCTCGAACAACTTCGATGTGAGAAGAAAGTAGGGTGTCAACACCAACGGCATGATCTGGTGATAATTGAGACATATCAATGACATCAGAGCTATTTTGTAAGATTTTTATTCGTACACCTTCTTGACCTCGAATAATAGGAGAACTTGCCATTCCTCCGAATTGATTGCTATGAATACCAAGTTCTTGAGAAAGAGCATTACCTAAAGAACTTGAACGAGTTTGCAGTTGTTCTTTATCAACAATCACATTATTTAAATTTGTAGTTGCAGTAAATGGTGTAATACTGTTAGAATCAATCTCCGTTGAAATAGTAATGGCTTTTAAAGTTGTTTCAGCAGAAAGCATCGAACTACTAAAGCTTAATGCGATTAAAAAAGAAAGTTTATTTAATTTCATAAAAAGTTTCTCTATAAAGTGTGCTAAAAAAGAATTGCATACTACTCTAAATGAGAATGATTCTCAACAACTGCACAAAATAAAAAGCCTGCTATTTTTCTGTTTGCTCATTTTTTAATCTTAATTCTTTAGATTTTCTTTTTTTTATAAATTTTTCTCTCCTATTTTTTTACATAGCCCCTCTAAAAAATAACCACAAAAAAGCCCAACATTTGATAATGCTGAGCTTTTTAGTTTGATGAAAGAGGGAAGGCATTAATTAGAAAATGATACTCACCTTTTCTGAACACATTAAATCCCATTATTTAACCAAGGCATAAGTAAAGAAATCTCGCTCTAACTGACAGCAGTGACGGAATAAATCCCTTAAACGTCGTTGTTCTTCTTCCGGTAATGCAGATAAACGATCAAGCTCACTACGTAGCCACAGCACAAATTTTTCAAACTCAGGATAATTGTGCAAGGTAATCCACTCGGAAAAATAAAATTGCGTTGGTCGCTTATTTTGTACAGAGTTTGCCCAAGTCCAGTATGTCCACTCTGCACAGGATAAAACAATAAGACAATCGTGATAGCCTGTTTGTGTGGCTTTGCTGATGGTATCGGCAAAACCTTGCATTACAGGATTGAGATTAGGGTTTAAATATTCCTTTTCATTAACACCTAATTCTTTGAATGAGCGTAGAAAATAGTCGTTTTCACCATTGGTGACATCGGATAAAAATCCAGCTAATTGATGTACCTGCTGATATTCTGGGGCATGTACAATTGCATAACTTAATAAATCGACAAAATGCTTAAAAAACGCATAGTCTTGTACCAAATAGTGAATAAATGCTGATTTAGATAATGTACCATCAGCCAGTTCGTGAACGAATTTGTGATTAACCGTTTCTGACCAAAATGGCTCGGCATTTTCTCGGATTATTTCTGAAAATTTTGTCATACTAAATACTCCTCTATAAATGTTTACCTTTAACTTTTACTGTTCTCTTTTTTAAATTTATTTTTTCGCACAAATAGCAACATAATCGCCTTTATTATTAAAAAACCAACTATCATACGCACTAGCGTGTACATCAAAGTGTGTCATTTTTTTCTCCTATTTCCATAATTGTGGGTATTGTTTATCTCTAAGGGTTACAACGCCAATATCTAATAACATATTGCGTAAATCTTGCCATTTATTAATTGTATTCATTAAAGTATTTTCTTTGGTGTTACTATAATCGTAATACCATAGCTTCGTTTCAGGTGGTTGAGCTTGGCAACGTTTTACCATTTGGCTTGTGATACGAATAAAATCATCAATGACATGTTTTTTCTTTGTATAAATTTGGTGGAATGTCATCATTTCTAAGCGAAAAAAATGAGGGTAATTGGTGTATAAGATGTTTGCCGTACATTTTGCTTTATTTTTTGTATGGCATTTTTGTGCCGCATTAGAATTTTGAGGGCATTTGGCTTGCTTTGTAAAAGCAAGAGATAGATAGCTAACGTTAATTAAAAACATAACAACACCATTACAACCTTATGCAATAGTGTTAGCTTATTGAGTGGGGAATGATTAATTTTGTAATAAAAGAATGTCATCTTAGATTCCTACGTCAGTGCTAACTGTTTCAGGTTCAACGGGTATTTCTCAGCTATTTATGAATATGATTAAAATAGCACCCCGACTAAGTGATGAGTAATTTATCAAAACAAGCATTTCTGTCAACGGATATTTACATAGAAACAGGCTTAAAGGACAAAATTGAGGCTGGAAAGTGGGATGAAGCCTTGTATTATATAGCTTTATCTCACTTTTAATTATGTTTCAAAAAAATGCTTAAAATGCAACAGTAAAAATATCAAGAAAAATGGCAAAATTAACGGCATTCAACGATGTAAATGTAAAGATTGCCATCACTCTTTTTTAGTTAAAAAACGCCTTAATTCGGCCCAAATTTGGCACGATTATGTTTATGGAAAGCAAACCTTAAAGCAGCTTGCAAAAATATATAATTGCTCTTCTAAAACGATCCAGAGGCGTTTAAAAGAGCATAAATTAGACCACCCAATTCCAAAAACAAGGGATATTATTTTGCTTGTTGATACCACATATTGGGGAAGAAATTTTGGGGTGATGTTATTTCAGGATGCTACAAATGGGGAAAATTTACTTAAATTTTACGTGGCAAATGAGACAACTAAATTGTATTTACAAGGTATTCATCAACTTGAAATTCAAGGGTTTAAAATAAAAGCCGTAGTCTGTGATGGGCATAAAGGGCTGATCCAAGCGTTACAAGATCGTTATCCTGTTCAATTCTGCCAATACCACCAAGCCAGTATTATCAGGCGTTACCTCTCTCAGAAGCCTAAGCATCAATCAGGAAAAGATCTAAAATATGTCGTAAGCTTCCTTACATCCTCTACTCAGATTCAATTTTCTGATTACCTAGATCAATGGTTTGACCTATGGGGAGAGTATCTTAATGAACGTAGCATAAACCCAGAAACTGGAAAATCTCACTATACACATAGAAGACTACGTAGTGCGTACAGAAGTTTAAGGAATAACCTCCCATTTTTATTCACTTACCAAAAAGATCCTGATCTAGGAATTCCAAATACCTCAAATAAAATTGAAGGATCTTTTGGGCATTTAAAAACTAAAATCCGTTGTCATCCTGGGCTATCAAAGGCGCAAAAGATCAAAATTATTGATGAGATTTTAAAGGTCTAAAAACAAAAAAGATTGAGCATAAAACACTCAATCTTTTCCAGCCTCAATTTTGTCCTTTAAGAGCGATCTACTCTAAAATAGCCTCAATTTTGTCCTTTAAGCCTAGAAACAAAAAAAACTCACAAAAAAAGCTCAGTGTTAAATGGCTCTGAGCTTGTTGTTTTTGAGAAAAAAGGGTGGCGTTTATTTAAAAAAATCCCAAATGCTTGATTTCTTACGACTTCTTGCTTGCCCTTCTTGACAGAAATTAGGATTATTGGTCCACACGGGGTATTTTGGATAAAGATTACAATTCCAGCGTCCTTGAGGTTCAATTCCTGCCCATTGAATATCTCGAGGTTGACGTAAAACTAGCGGAGCAACATTGGCTCGTTGTAAATAACTTTGATATACCCGTAAAGTGCCACTGGAACCAGTTAATCTGGTTTTGCCATTATCATCTCGCCCTAACCAAACGGTGGTGACGTTTTCACCATCAATTCCTACAAACCAAGTGTCGCGAGCATCATTTGTGGTGCCGGTTTTTCCGGCTAAATGTAAGTGGGAATAATCTGATTGTAAACGTCGGGCGGTACCATTTTTCACAACCTGTTGCATAGCAAATAAGGTTAAAAATGCTGCCTGTGATGGCACTACTTGTTGTGGCTCTAACGGGCGTTGATAAAGAATATTCCCTTGCAAATCAGTAATCGTATTTAAGGTCGCAAGGGGGATTCGTCGCCCATTGTTGGCTAATGTTTGAAATAATTTAGTGACATCGTAAGGCGAAATTGTATAGCTTCCTAATAACATCGCAGGGACTTTAGGAATGTCCACTTTATCCCAACCCATAACTTTTTGGGTGTTAATTATTTTTTCCAATCCAACTTTTAAACCTAAATTTACGGTAGGAATATTCATTGATTTTGTTAAGGCCTCTACTAATAAAAGTGGGGCACCATATTGATGATTATAATTTTTTGGTGACCAAGGAGGCGATCCCTTTTGGCGAATAGTAATAGGCTGATTGTTTAACCAAGAATTTAAGGCAAAACGATTTGGTTCGGTTAATGCGCTTAAATAAATGGCGGGTTTAACTAAAGATCCAATTTGTCTTCTTGCTTGTATTGCACGATTATAACCGGCGTATTGCGTTTGAAAACCGCCAATCATTGCACGAATTTCACCGTTACGATAATCAGAAATAACCATAGCACTTTCTAGTTGGTTGTTGTGGGTTTGGTTGCGTAAACTTGCCACACGCTGAATCACAGCTTCTTCGGCCGCCTTTTGTTGGTAAGGATCTAAAGTCGAAAAAATTCGTGTCCCTGAAAGAGAGCTAATATCTTTAGCACCGAGGCGGTAATGTAATTCTTTGCGTAATGTATGCATAAAAGCCGGATATTTTTGTGCAATTTGCCCTTTTGCTTGCACCCCAAGCGGGCGTTTTAGCAACATTTGGTATAGGCTATTATTAATAACATTATGATCGCGCATAATCCGTAATATAACGTTACGGCGTTCTAAAGTTAATTGTGGTCGGCGCCAAGGATTATATAGAGATGGGCCTTTAACCATTCCTACTAATAAAGCCATTTGATCTAAACTGATTTCACGAATTGGGCGGCCAAAGTAAAACAAACTCGCTAAGGCGAAACCATTAATTTGTGCATTGCCCATTTGGCCTAAATACACTTCATTTAAGTAAGTTTCTAGAATCCGATTTTTATCGTAACGATAATCTAAAATTAAGGCCATTAAGGCTTCATTAAATTTACGACGAAATGAACGCTGATTGGTTAAAAATAAGTTTTTGACTAATTGTTGCGTTAAGGTACTGCCGCCTTGTACTTTGTGCCCTGCGCGAATATTGGTGATCATCGCTCGAGCAATACCTAATGGGCTGATACCATCATGATGAAAGAAGTTACGATCTTCAGTTAACAAAAGGGTATCAATAAGTAACCGTGGAAATTGCTGTAATGGAATGGCTAAACGTTCTTCATTTTCTGATTGTAAGACGGCAATAAGTTTTGGCGCCAAAGGAAAATTATCTGTCACTTTGGCATCCACTAAATCTTCAATGGTATCTAATTTATTTTGTCGAAAATGTAAACGGAATAATTTTTGTGCTTCCATTTGGTTAGGGAAGGGGAAGGCACGACGTAAAAGAAGGAGAGTATTTCCTTCAATTTTAAAGTCTCCAGGATTAACCACTGAAAGTGTTTGACGATAATTATTTTCAAGTAATTGTTGTTTAACTTTGGTTAAAGTTAAATTGTCTTGGGTGCGAATATAAGGAATGCGGCTATAAACTTCAGCGGGTAATTTCCAAATTTGGCCATCCATTTTTGAACGGATTTTGCCATCTAAATAAATCCCATAGAAGGCAATTAAACAGAAAGCGGTAAAGCCAACTTTTAATAGAAAATAAAGAAGGGATTTTTTGCGTTTAGATAATGTTTTCTTATTTTTGGTTTTTTTACGAGCTGTTGCTTTGGTTGGTTTTTTTGCCATTATCTTTGTTCTTTAATGAATGTTATATATGCTGTAATAAAATGAATGAAATCTTCACGGCCACAACCGGCAAAACTTTCCGCATCATAATAATGAAAATCTTGCTCGAGGTCGTCTTCGTTGAGGGTAAAGTGATTGGCTTTGACGAGGACTTCGTCAGCACTAATAAAAAGGCTATATTCTGAACCAATGAAAGAAATGTCTTTTCCTGGTGTAAGCTGTGTTGCTTGTTCAAGAGAAGAAACAACTTTATTTATAAGAGTAGGATTAGCACTTACTTCGATATTAAGCCAATGGGCGAAAGCCTCATGGCCCATCGAACAATGGGTTGTGACTTCGCCAAAATTTTTAGAGAATTGAAAATCCATAAAATAAAATTAAATGCTAAAGGAAGAGCCACAACCGCAAGTGCTGGAAGCATTAGGGTTATTGACGACAAAGCGTGAACCTTCTAAACCTTCAATATAGTCAACACTTGCACCAATTAAATATTGTAAGCTCATTGGATCCACCACCAGTTGTACGCCAGCATTTTCAATGGTGAGATCGCCATCATTGATTTTTTCATCAAAGGTGAATCCATATTGGAAACCGCTACAACCCCCACCGGTAATATAAACGCGTAATTTTAAAGCATCATTTTCTTCTTCGCTAATTAAAGATTTAACTTTTGTTGCTGCAGCATCCGTAAAAGTTAACGGAATTGATATATCTTCGGACATAATTTACCCACATTAAATTAATAAAACGGCTCATTATCTTATAAGCGACAGATTCGTTCAAGTGATTGCTAAAGATTTTTCAAATCACTTTTAAAAAGTGCTATACTACTCAAACTTTTTTTTACAACAATAAAGAGTTTTTATTATGAGTATTCCATTAAGAAATGAAGAAGAAATCGTAAAATTACGTGAAGCTTGCAAATTGGCTTCTGATGTTTTAGTTATGATTGAACCTTATGTTAAAGAAGGTGTCAGCACAGAAGAACTAAATACAATTTGTCACAATTATATTGTTCATGATTTAAAATCTATTCCTGCCCCATTAAATTATCACGGTTTTCCTAAATCTGTTTGTATCTCCATTAATGAAGTTGTTTGTCACGGCATTCCAAGTGAAAAGAAAACATTGAAAAAAGGCGATATTGTGAATATCGACGTTACCATTATTAAAGATGGTTATTACGGTGATAATTCTAAAATGTACATTGTTGGCGAAACTAATTTACGTAGCAAAAAATTAGTCGAAGCTGCCCAAGAAGCATTATATGTTGGCTTACGTACAGTAAAACCGGGGATTCGTTTACGTGAAGTGGGTAAAGCTATTCAAAAATATACGGAAAGCCAAACATTTACCGTAGTACGTGAATATTGCGGACACGGCATTGGAACGGAATTCCATTGCGAGCCACAAGTGTTACATTATTATGGCGATGATGGTGGCGTAGTATTAAAAGAAGGAATGGTCTTTACTATTGAACCAATGATTAACGCCGGCCGTAAAGAAACCCGTTTAATGGGCGATGGTTGGACAGTTAAAACCAAAGACCGTAGCCATTCAGCACAGTTTGAACATCAATTAGTGGTGACCAAAGATGGTTGTGAGGTGATGACTATTCGTGAAGAAGAAGAAAAAGAAGGGCGCATTTCTCGCATTATGGTGAATGTGTAATCTTCACCCACTCAAAGTTAAGGAAAAGGGACGCGAAGCGTCCTTTTTTATTGCTTTTTAAGTGGGGATCTTTTAACGTAGGGCTATCTTTCATTGTTTATTTGGATTTTTTATGTCAGCAGAATTTCATTATAATAATCAACCACTTCCTACCATTTCCCAGATTAAACAACAAAAATCCCAATTACTTCAAATGGAAAAACAACAGATTGCTACGCAAGATGTTTTCCCTCTCATTAAACAACGAACGCAATTTTGCGACGATTTACTTTGTCATTTATGGCAGCATTTCTCTTTGGATCAACAGGCAGGGCTGGCGTTATTTGCCGTGGGGGGCTATGGACGTAAGGAAATGTTCCCCCATTCTGATTTAGATTGTTTAATTTTATTAAAACAGCCCGCAGATGAGGCTTTAAATAAAAAATTACAACAGTTTATCCAGGATCTTTGGGACGCCGGTTTTAAGGTGGGGCAGGCGGTGCGGACTTTTGCGGAATGTGAAACGCTAGGGCGCACAGAAATTACCATTGCCACCAATTTGCTGGAACATCGTTTTCTTTGTGGTGATCGGACATTAATTCAAGCTTTAACCCATCTTTTAGCCCAGGCAGATTTCTGGCCTGCGCCAGATTTTTACCAAGCAAAAATTGGCGAACAAAAAGCCCGTTATCAACGCTTTAATAACACCAACTATAATGTGGAGCCCGATTTGAAATATAGCCCCGGTGGTTTACGGGATTTACATTTATTGTATTGGATCGCACTGCGCGCCGGCGGTGGCAAAAATTTAGAAGAGATTTATCAATCTGGTTGGATTTGCCAGGCGGAATATGATTGTTTAAAGCAAAGCCAAGCCTGTTTATTTAAATTACGCTTTGCTTTACACCTTAATTTAAAACGCGACGATAACCGCCTATTATTTGAAAGACAACGCTTAGTCAGCGAAACTTTAAATTATGAGCAAGAAGGAAATGCCGGCGTAGAAATGATGATGAAAGTCTTTTTCCGCGCCTCGCAAAATATTCAAGTCTTAAGCCAAATTTTATTGCAACATTATGCCAATAATGAATTGGTGCCAACAAATCGCAAGCATTTAGCCATAAAAGCCACGCCGTTAGATCAACATTTTGCTTATGATGATCACTTTATTTTTAGTTTAGATCCTCAATTGTTTAAGCAAGATCCCGTGCAAATTTTGCAATTATTTTATTATTTAACCTGTTACCCTAAGCATAAAATTCACCCCGACTGCTTGCGCCAACTGTATTTATCGGTCCAAGCAATGTCTGGCTGTTTGGCGCATAATCCAAGGGCGAGAGAGCTTTTTCTGCATATTTTAGCCCAACCAAGGGCCATTCAATTGGCTTTGCAGCCAATGCATCAATACGGGGTGTTGTCTATTTATTTGCCGAATTGGAAAGAAATTGAAGGCCTAATGCAGTTTGATCTTTTCCATATTTATACGGTGGATGAGCATATTTTGCGAGTGCTGCAAAATTTGGAAGACTTTTTACAGCAAACAAAAACAGAAAAATTCCCCTTATGTTCCCAAGTGATTGCCCAAATTCCAGAACCAAGTTTACTGTATATTAGTGCGTTATTTCACGATATTGGCAAGGGCAAAGGCGGGGACCATAGCCAAATTGGCGGGCAGTTAATTCGTTCTTTTGCGATTTTGCACGGCTTTGATAAACGGGAAATTGAAACGATGGTATGGCTGGTGGAAAATCATTTGTTATTTTCAATGACGGCACAGCGGCGCGATATTCAAGATCCGGAAATTATTCAGGAATTTGCACAAAAAATGCAAAATTTAGTGCGTTTAGATTATTTACTTTGCTTAACGGTTGCAGATATTTATGCCACCAATGAAAAGCTGTGGAACAGTTGGAAATTCAGTTTATTTAATAGTTTGTACCAAAATAGTAAAAAACAATTAGCCCAGGGCATTCAATATTTGCGGGACAATCAAGTGACCATTGAAGAAAATCAAGCTCAAAGTATTAAAATGTTGCAGCAGCATCATTTAACCCCGCTAGAGATTCAGCAGTTATGGAAAAACTTGCCGGAAGATTATTTTTTACGTAATCACCCAACGCAAATTACCAATTGGACCCTTTGGTTAAAAGAAAATAAACCTAGTTTTAGTGAAAACCAATTAATTATTAAAGTGAGCAATCGTTTTTGTAATGGTGGCACGGCGCTGTTTATTTATGCCAAAGATCAAGCACAATTATTTTATTATATTGCCAGCACTTTAGAGGCGAAAAAATTTAGCATTCACGATGCCCAAATTCAAACCCTGCCAACCGGTTATGTGTTTGATAATTTTATTATTACAGAACTTGATGGATCTCCTGTAGGCTTTGAGCGACGCCGTGCTTTAGAAACCAGTTTACACCAAGTGTTACAGGGGGAGAAAAAAGTACAGCACCGCCTTCATCAATCTCATAAATTAAAGGCTTTCCAAGTAAAAACGCAGGTACGTTTTTTAAACACAATGAAACCTCATCACACAGAAATGGAAGTGTTCGCTTTAGATAAAGTGGGATTGCTAGCAGAAATGGGGGAAATTTTTTACCAATGCCATTTAAATTTACATCAAGCCAAAATTTCAACGATTGGTGAAAAGGTGGAAGATTTTTTTGTACTGACAAATTCAGAAAATAAAGCCTTAACAGTAGAAGAGCGGGAGCAATTAAAAGCCAAATTATTGGCAAATTTGTAGGCATTTTAATGGCATTTAAAAAAGGACAAGTGCGAAGCTTGTCCTTTTCCATTTAAATTATTACAGCACTTTTACAATGCTTTCACATAAATAACCAATATTATCTTCCGTAATGCCCGCCACATTAATACGGCCAGAGCGAACGGCGTAAATGGCAAATTCTTCTTTTAAGCGATCTACTTGTTCTGGGCTTAATCCACTAAAAGAGAACATTCCATTTTGTTTAATAATAAAATCAAAATCTTGTTTTGCCCCGTTTTCAGCTAATAATTTCACAAAAAGATGACGCATTTTTTTAATACGTTCACGCATTTCGCTTAATTCTTCTTCCCATTCTTGACGAAGTTGTGCATCAGTTAAAATATTAGCAATGGTTAAGGCGCCGTGCGCGGCTGGGTTGGAATAAAGGGTGCGAATAATGCTTTTCACTTGAGTTAAGGCGATAGCTGCAATTTCTGCATTTTCTGCCACTAAACTAAAGGCTCCCACGCGTTCATTATACATTCCAAAGTTTTTTGAATAAGAACTTGCCACCAATAATTCTTTATGATTTTTAGCAAATTCACGTAAGCCGAAGGCATCTTCTTCTAAACCATTGGCGAAACCTTGATAAGCAAAGTCAAATAATGGTAACCAGCCTTTTTCCGCCGACATTTTAGCCAAAAATTGCCATTGTTCTGGGGTTGGATCAATACCTGTTGGATTGTGGCAACAGCCGTGGAAAAGCACCACATCGCCAGCTTGGGCTTGTTCTAAATCTGCGAGTAGATTATCCCAAGCAAGGGCTTTTTTCTCTGCATCATAATAGCGATATTCACCAATTTCAAAACCTGTCGCTTTGAAAATAGCATGATGATTAGGCCAGGTTGGTGAACTTATCCAAACTTTACGGGCAGAAGTTTGGCGTTTAATAAATTCCGCCGCAATACGTAAAGCACCGGTGCCACCTAAACTTTGTGCGGTTTGAACGCGTTTTGCTTGTAATAGAGGGGAGTCTTTACCGAAAAGTAATTCTTTGGTTTTGTCGTTGTAACTTGGCACCCCGTCAATGCTGAGGTAACTTTTCGTTTTTTCATTTTCAAGTAATAAAGCTTCGGCTTTTTTGACAGCTTTAATAATGGAAGTATTGCCTTTTGCATCTTTATAGACGCCGATACCAAGGTTTACTTTATTGCTACGAGGATCAGCTTTGAAAGCTTCACCTAAACCTAAAATAGGATCAGCGGGTGCCGGCGTAATTTTTTCAAACATAATGTCATCCTTTTGATTGTATAGCGGTTAATGATGAATAAGAGAGATTAACGATAAATACTGTAGCTTAAATCTTGCGCCTCATCTCCCGTCATTCCTCGGAATCCCCAACAGTGAGGCGGTTGTTCTTTAATTGTGATTTCCACATCAATAGGCGAAATGCCTAATTTATCTTCCAATTCACTAAAAAGCATTTTAATTAAACGTTTTTTAGTGAATTCAGTACGGCCTTGCATTAAATTAATTTCAATCACGGTGAAGTCTTGACTACGGCCTTCTGGGTAATAAAAATCATCTTCTTCAAGACCAATAAAACGGAGGGCGTGCTTTTTAGGAGGGATACCTAATTCGAGATTTAAACAGTTAAAAATAATGTCTATTAGTTGTTTTTTTCGTGGTTGTAGGGTGGCTTTTAAGCCGTAAACAATGATCATTTTTTTGCCAAATTGATATGATAAAATATTAGTCTTATTAAAGAGATAGCCAAGACTTTTGTCAAGGGCTCTTTGCTAAATAAGGTAAAATAATTGTTGCAAATATTTAAAATTAAGTTAAGAATAGCCGGGAAAAATGAAAGGAGAACATATGAAATTATATATTTATGATCATTGCCCATATTGCGTACGTCCAAGAATGATTTTTGGTTTAAAAAATGTACCTGTTGAGGAAATTACCTTATTAAATGATGATGAAGAAACGCCAATTAGTTTAGTAGGTAAAAAGTTAGTCCCTATTTTAATTAAAGAAGACGGCCAACCAATGGGGGAAAGCTTAGATATCGTTCGTTATATTGATGGTCAATATGGTGAAAAGATTTTAAGTGAAAATGTTCGTCCCGAAGTAGATGAGTGGATTAAAAAAGTAGGCAGTTATTATTATCGCTTATTACATCCTCGTTGTATTAAATTAGGTTTGGCAGAATTTAAAACCCCAAGTGCCATTGAATATTTCGTTAATAAAAAATCACAAAAAATTGGTGATTTTGCTGAAAATCTTGCGAATAGTGACGAATATATTAAGGCGTTAAATGCCGATTTATTAATACTAGAACAAATGGTGAAAGATAAAGGTGCATTAAATGGGGATTTATCTATAGAAGATATTCTGGTTTTCCCAATGTTACGTAATTTAACTTGTGTCAAAGGGCTAGAATTCCCACCAAAAGTTAAAACTTATATTGAAAATATGGCGAAATTAACCCAAATCGATTTGTATCAAGGTATTTAATATTTCGTAGAATGATGGAAATATACAAGGTGATGTAAAAAACATCACCTTTTTTTATCCTATTTCAAAGGTTGGCTTGGTTTAATTGCGAGTAAGTTACAAGTAAGTTTATTAATAACATGTTCTGCAGTATTACCTAAGAATGCAGCAGAGAACCCTTTACGACCGACAGTACCAAGTACAACCATTTCCGCTTCAATATCTTTAGCAACCTTAGGAATAACATCTTCAGGGAAGCCCTCTAAAACATGAACATGATCAGCATCAATACCAAATTCTTTGCGTAAGGATTCCATATTATTGAAATAGTCATTGTATTCTTGATTTTCTGTTGTTGGATTATTAAATTCAGGAAGATCAACGCTAATATTGACAGGAGTAGGAGGGTAGGCGCTAACTAAGTGTACATTACCTCTTTCTAATTCATCCGCAATACTCATACCTGTCGCCACTAATTCTCGGTTAAATGAAAGGTGAGATTCATCATTTTCACCAACGTTTACCGCAATCAGAACACGACGTTGATGCTTCCAATCACCATTACGCACCATCATAATAGGAGCATGGCATTTTCTTAATAATTGCCAATCTTGTGGCGTAAAAATTAAAGCCGCTAAGCCTTCAGCTTCTTCATTGGCATATTTCACAACCACATCAAATTGTTCTTCTTCTACAATTTGGGTAATGGCATCAGATTCATTGTTATTCCATACCACAACAACATCAACGTCAACATTAGGTAAATCAGCGAAATACTTATCAATGTAAGGTTGAATTTGTTTTTGGTGCTGTTTAATAACGCCATTTCGCATACGTTCGCCTTCTTCTTTTGAAAGCATAACAGACATTTCATAGGATAAATCATAAACAGCCATAAATACTGTTAATTTAACTTTACTAGTGGTTTTTTGTTCTTTAATTAATCGGACTGCACGGGCTAATGCATATTGTTTTTCATTTTCAGGATTTAAAACCACTAAAAGTTTATTAAACAACATAAGCAACCTCCTTGAAGGGAATAAATTTATAGTAGTATGACTAAATAAAATAGCCAGAAAGGAAAATCATCTTTAAAAATAAGATGTTAGTCTTTAATAAATTATAATAAGGAAGATGTTTGGAAATAACAAGGAGCAATGTAGAAAAAAGTGATCTAGTGCAAATTAAAATATTTACACTAGATTTGAAGTATCGTTATTATTGCACTTTAGGTTTTGTTGAACCGGCTAATTCTTGTAAGGCATCCATATCTAAGATAGTGATGTATTTACCTTGAACTTTTAGCATATTGATTTTTTGAAAACGACCAAGTAAGCGACTAATGGTTTCTACGGTTAAACCTAAATAATTACCGATATCTCCTCGCGTCATTGTTAAACGGAATTCACGGGCAGAGAATCCACGAGCGGCATAACGAGAAGAGAGGTTATTAATAAAAGCGGCTAAACGTTCTTCAGCATTCATTTTAGAGAGAAGTAGAATCATGTCTTGATCACTTTTTATTTCATGACTCATTAAACGCATAATTTGTTGACGTAAACGAGGCAGTTTACCGGAAAGATCATCAAGCACTTCAAAGGGAATTTCACATACCATGGCAGTTTCTAAAGCTTGAGCAAAACTCGGATGCTGCATATTCGTAATCGCATCAAAGCCAACAAGATCACCAGGTAAATGGAATGAAGTAATTTGTTCATCACCAGTTTCACTAATAGTATAAGATTTAATGGTACCAGAACGAATAGCATAAAGAGACGAAAGGGCTTCGCCAGCTTGAAATAAAATTTGTGATTTTTGAATAGGTTTTTTACGCTCAATAATATTATCGAGCTGATCTAATTCTAGTTCATTTAATGTAAAAGGAATGCAAAGTTGACTGATGCTGCAATCTTGGCAATGAATAGCACAACCACCACATTGTACTTTACGACCTATTTTAGTTTCATTAGTAAAAACTTTCATTGTATTCTTTATTATCCCTATGTGATGAGCAATCATCCAAAAAGTAAGAAAATTTTGATCTTAGACAACAAATAATAGCATAAGATGTTAAAATTAAGAAGATATAATCTTAATTATCAATTGATAAATAAAAGGAAAATTTATGCCAGCAGAAAAATTAACCAAAAAACGATTTTTACAACTTATATTCATTTTGTGTGTTCTTATCATAGCGTTTACTTATCGCACATGTACTTACACCCCACCAGTATAAATTTTTGAATAAAATGCTTAAAAAGTAATTTTATTCTTGCATAACAGCATATTATCTTATAGAATTCGCAAGTAATTTGAGTAGCGCAAGCACTCAACTTTTTTTTTGCTTATGCTAAAGTAGAAAACCGTTGGAACGGATTCAAAAAAATAGCAAAAGTTGATGATTAACTTAATAGAGGAATAAGACTATTAAAACCGTAAAAAAAGCGCCGGCCATTAATCGCCCAAATCGTATTAATGATGAAATTCGCGTTAAAGAAGTTCGTTTGATTAACCAAGAAGGTGAACAAGAGGGCATCGTTTCAATTCAAAAAGCTTTAGAGTTAGCTGAAGATGCTAGTTTAGATTTAGTTGAAATTAGTCCAAATGCGGAACCACCAGTGTGTCGCATTATGAACTACGGAAAATTCCTCTACGAGAAAAGTAAAACAGCTAAAGAGCAGAAGAAAAAGCAGAAAGTTGTACAAGTGAAGGAAATTAAATTCCGTCCTGGTACAGACGAAGGCGACTATCAGGTAAAACTACGCAGCCTGACTCGCTTTTTAGAAGATGGGGACAAAGCTAAAATCACCGTTCGCTTCCGTGGACGTGAAATGGCTCACCAAAGACTTGGTTTCGAAGTTCTTGAACGTGTTAAAAACGATTTATCTGAAATTGCAGTGGTGGAATCTGCCCCTGGGAAATTAGAAGGTCGTCAAGCGATCATGATCCTAGCCCCTAAAAAGAAATAATTAGGCAATTCAAGTAATAATGATGTAGTGATACTTTTTAAGTTATCACTGCATTTTTTGTTCGCCTAATTATATATTATTAACTTAAACAATGCGGAGTTATTAAACAATGCCTAAAATTAAAACAGTACGTGGTGCTGCTAAACGCTTCAAAAAAACAGCGTCTGGTGGTTTCAAACGTAAACAGTCTCACTTACGTCATATCTTGACTAAGAAAACTACGAAACGTAAACGTCATCTACGTCATAAATCAATGGTAGCGCAAGCTGACCAAGTTTTAGTTGTAGCATGCTTACCATACGCATAAGCGTGTAAGCATAACGTACGTATTCAAACATTTTTAGTAAATTTATAGACATAGGAGATTAAATAATGGCTCGTGTAAAACGTGGTGTTATTGCTAGAGCACGTCATAAGAAAGTTCTTAAGGCTGCTAAAGGTTATTATGGAGCACGTTCACGTGTTTATCGTGTTGCGTTCCAAGCTGTAATTAAAGCTGGTCAATATGCTTACCGTGACCGTCGTCAACGTAAACGTCAATTCCGTCAATTATGGATTGCTCGTATCAACGCGGCAGCTCGTCAAAACGGTTTATCTTACAGCAAATTCATCAATGGCTTGAAAAAAGCTTCTGTTGAAATCGATCGTAAGATCTTAGCTGACATCGCTGTATTCGACAAAGTAGCATTTGCTGCATTAGTTGAAAAAGCAAAATCAGCACTTTAATTTTCAAGATTTCTTGAAATAGAGTAGGGCGATAGTAATATCGCCCTATTTTTTTGGTTAAATTTCACAGCTTTCAATGTGATAAATAATCTCTTCTCTATAGGGCGTATTCGCCTGGGTTATGCCCCCAAATTGCCACCATTCCGGATGGTTCGGCGTATCTGGTAAAAATTGTGGCTCAAGAGCAATGCCCGCAAAATCTGAATAATTTTTCCCATTTCGAGTGGCGTTTCCCGCCAAATAATTGCCCGTATAAATTTGAATTGCAGGGTAAGACGTTTGCATTGTTAATTGAAGATGCCCACTTGGTGACGTTAATATCAGGGCTTTTTTCGCCTCAGGATTTAACACAAAACTATGGTCATAACCCTTGGTGGCTTGTTGTTGTTCTTGTCCAAAATCCTGTTGAATTTTTTTACCTTGGCGGAAATCAAAACTCGTCGCCGCGACAGATTTTAAAGGATGATTCGGAATACCTTGCTTATCCACTGGCAAAAATTGATCCGCAAACAACTGTAAAGTATGGCCCCGTACATCACAGCCTTGCACTGCCTCGGCTAAATTAAAATAAGCGTGATTAGTAAAATTAAGCGGGCAATCTTGATCACATAAGCCATCAAATACAATACGAATTTGCCGTTCTTCTAAAATATAGCGAACTGTTAGCTGTAAATTCCCTGGAAATCCATCATCACCATTTTTAGAAAAATAAGAAAAACACAGCGTATTTGGCTGGCATTTTTCCACCTTCCAATAAACATAGGAAAATCCTTTACCTCCGTGTAATTGATGCTTCCCTTGATTTGAGCTAAGGCGATATAACTGATTATTTAAATAAAATTGACTATTCGCAATACGATTTGCATAACGACCAATGGTGGCGCCGAAGTAACAAGATTGATGAATATAATCCTCCGGCTGACAACCCAGTAAAATCTCTTGCCAACCTTGTGGCGTTTTAACTTCACAAGAAAGCCACGTTGCCCCTAAATTCATTACCTTAATTCGCAACTTATTATTTTCTAAAGTGAAAATTTTTAATTGATAATCTTCTAAAGTGTCATTTACAGGCAACATTGTTTTCTCCTTATGGTGTTTAACTTAATTTTTTGCCTTGTACCCCTTGTGAGGCTTCACAAACATAAAAACTTTCTTGGCGTCCTGTTTGTTTTTGGTAGTTTGCGGCCACCACTTGACGAATGGCTTCCACCTTATCTTCTTTCACCAAAGCCACCACACAGCCACCAAAACCGCCACCGGTCATTCTTACACCACCCTCTTTGCCAATCACGCTTTCCACCAATTCCACTAAATAATCAATTTCCGGAATGGTGATTTCAAAATCATCACGCATCGATTGATGAGATGCCTGCATTAGTTTGCCTAAAAGCGGAATATTGTCATTGATTAAGGCATCAACTGCTTGTAATACGCGGGTGTTTTCTGAAATCACGTGACGAGCACGTTGTGCCACCACAGGATCCAATGCCATTAATTCTGCCTCTTTATTTTTAAAGGTCACAATATCCACATCGCGTAAGGCTTTGACCCCAAAAAATGCAGCCGCTTGTTCACATTGTTGACGACGAGAATTATATTCCCCCGCGACTAAATCGTGTTTTACATTGGAATTAATAATCACCACCGCCATATGTTTTGGCACGGGAGTAGGGCGAGTTTCTAAAGATCGGCAATCGATCATCAATAAATGATCCTGTTGCCCCAAGGCAGAAATCAGTTGGTCCATATTGCCACAATTACAGCCTACAAATTGGTTTTCTGTTTTCTGGCCAAGTAAGGCGATTTCCGTATGATCTAACGGCAGATCCCCCAACAGCTGGCAAAATTTACCTACCGCAATTTCCAACGCCGCAGAAGAACTTAATCCCGCCGAAAGAGGCACATTTCCATGAATGACCAAATCCGCCCCTTGGGTAAATGTCGGGCATTGTTGCTGAATAAATTTCACCATACCGCGCACATAATTGGCCCATTTTGCTTCAGGATGAGGGGTAATTTCCTCTAATAAAGAAAACTGATCTTCCTCTTGAAAATCCTCGGCATACACACGAAAAATATGGTCATCGCGTTTTGCCCCCGCAATGGCCGTACCGTAATTAATGGCGCAAGGCATCACAAAGCCATCATTATAATCCGTATGTTCACCAATAATATTCACCCGCCCAGGGGCATAAACTAGAATTTCAGGTTGGCGTTGAAAATAGTGCTGCAATAGGTTTTGGGTTTTTTCCTGTACGTTCATATTTAATCCTTATAGCAATTAAAGCAATGAATAGTGAATTTCTGACGTGGCTCGTAGGCGTTCTGCCGCCTGTTCTGGGGTTAAATCTCGTTGACTTTCCGCCAGCATTTCATAACCCACCATAAATTTTCTCACTGTGGCACTGCGTAATAATGGCGGGTAAAAATGGGCGTGCAATTGCCAATGATGATTTTCTTCCCCGTTAAATGGTGAAAAATGAAAACCCATAGAATACGGGAAAGAGGTTTCAAATAAATTGTCATATTTGGTGGTGAGTTTTTTTAACATTACAGCTAAATCTCGGGCTTGCGCCTCATTAAGATCTAATAGATTTTTCACCGGCATTTTAGGCAATAATAGGGTTTCAAAAGGCCAAGCCGCCCAATAAGGCACCACCACTAACCAATATTGTGTTTCCACCACAATACGTTCTTTAGCGACCAGCTCTCGCTCAACATAATCTTGCAATAATGGGCGCTGATATTGGGTGAAATATTTTTTTTGTGCCTTATCTGCTTGTAAAATTTCTGTTGGCAAAAAGCTATTCGCCCAAATTTGCCCATGAGGATGAGGATTCGAACAGCCCATTGCCGCCCCTTTATTTTCAAAAATTTGTACCCAAGGATAGCGGGCGCCAAGCTCTTGCAATTGTTGTTGCCAAACTTTGATGACTTGATAAATTTCTTCCTCTGTTAATAAGGGCAAGGTTTTACTGTGATCAGGGGAAAAACAAATAACGCGGCTTTCGCCTTGGGCTTGATGAGTTTGAAACAGTGGGTCAGTGCTAGTTGGCGGGGCGGGAGTATCGCTCATTAGAGCGGAAAAATCATTTTTAAAGACAAAAGGGTGTTGATAATGGGGATTTTTTTCACCGGTAATACGTTGATTTCCTGGGCAAAGATAACATTTGGGATCATATGTTGGCTTTTCTACATTCGCCACTTTTTCCTGTTGACCTTGCCAAGGCCGTTTTGCACGATGGGGCGAAATTAACACCCATTGTTCAGTAAGAGGATTATAACGGCGATGAGGATGATCCGTAGGAATAAAACTTTTATTGTCCATTTATGCCTTCCTTATGTTAAAATGTAACCGGTTACAATTTTATGCTTGTTTTTCCTTCTGATCAATGAGTCTAAGTAAATTCTTTTCACCCTAAGGGAAAATGACGTAAGAGGCGAAACAGCATAATTGCAGGACCTAAAACCAAAAAATACGCCGAATTAAGTTGTTGTAAGGGAAGAATAATGAATAAAACCATCCATGATGTGGCAAAAGAAGCGAATGTTTCTGTGGCGACTGTTTCTCGAGTTCTTAATCACCATCTTGCTGTGAGTCAAAAATCTAAAGATGCGGTGTTAAAAGCCATTAAAAAACTCAATTATGCCCCCAATGCCAATGCCAAAGCTCTCGCCAAAAATAATACAGACACCATTGGGGTTGTGGTCACTGATGTCGTGGATCCTTTCTTTGGTATTTTAGTTAAATCGATTGATAAAACCGCCGAGCAATATCACAAAAGTATTTTAATTGGCATTGGCTACCATAATGCGGAAAAAGAAAAAAATGCAATAGAAACCTTGCTAGAAAAACGTTGCAGTTGCTTAGTCGTTCACGCCAAGGCTTTAAGTGATAAGGTGTTGGCGGATTACTTACAGCGAGTGCCGGGAATGGTGATTATTAACCGCGTTATTGCGGGCTTTGAAAATCGCTGTGTGGATTTAGATAATCAAAAAGGCACTTTTTCAGCCACCGAAATGTTAATAAAACTAGGTCATAAACATATTGGATATATTGGTTCGGATCATCAAATTAGTGATGAAAATGAGCGTGTAACAGGTTATTTACAAGCATTAGAACAGCATCATTTTCCTTTGACAAAAAGTGCTATCGTACAAAGTAGTCCCGATTTTGAAGGAGGGGAAAAAGCGATGATTCAACTTTTAAGTATTAATGAAAACTTAACGGCGGTCGTAACTTACAATGATATGATGGCAGCCGGGGCCTTATCGGTATTAAGTGAAAATAATATCCAAGTTCCAGAACAATTTTCTATTATAGGCTTTGATGATATGCCTATTGCTCGCTATTTAATTCCGAAATTAACAACCATTCGTTATCCCATTGATTTAATGGCAAACTATGCTGCCAAATTGGCTTTAAGTTTAGTCGATGATAATATTCCAACGCCTTCCTATTTACAATTTAAACCAACATTGGTTCAACGCTTTTCAACAGCAAGAGTGAAAAAAATCACAGAATAAATTGTAACCGTTTACAAATATGTGTAATAGATCACGTTTTTTTAACCACTTTTTGCATAAAATACGAGCTAACATTATCTAAGCAGAGATTTAGGTCGTGTTGTTGTACTGAATTATGAAATTTTGCTTAAAACTCAATTAATAAAGAGGTATTTTATGAAAAAATCCATGTTAAGTGCGGTTGCTTTAGCGGTTGGTCTTAGTGCTTCAACGGCAACATTTGCGGCGCAAGATATTCCAATTGGCGTCACCATCTATAAATATGATGACAATTTTATGGCCTTAATGCGTCAAGAAATTGAAAAAGAAGCAGAAGCTTTAGGTGGGATTGAGTTATTAATGAATGACTCTCAAAATGCACAATCTATTCAAAACGATCAAATTGATGGGTTATTAGCAAAAGGAGTGCAAGCCTTAGCCATTAACTTAGTGGATCCAGGTGCGGCGAAAGTGGTTATTCGTAAAGCAAAAAGTGATGATGTGCCAATTGTTTTCTTTAACCGCGATCCAGGGCAAAAAGCCTTAGATTATTATGATCAAGCTTATTTTGTTGGGACAGATCCAAAAGAGTCCGGCGTAATGCAAGGGGATTTAATTGCCAAACAATGGAACAAAAATCCTAAATTTGACTTAAATGGTGACGGCAAAATTCAATATGTCTTATTAAAAGGGGAGCCTGGTCACCCAGATGCGGAAGCACGTACGAAATATGTTATCGATGAACTCAATAAAAAAGGCATTCCAACGGAAGAATTATTTATTGACACCGGTATGTGGGATGCGGCAATGGCGAAAGATAAAACCCAAGCTTGGTTATCGAGCCCGAAAGCCAATGACATCGAAGTGATTATTTGTAATAACGATGGAATGGCAATGGGGGCTTTAGCCGCCACAAAAGCAGCAGGTAAAAAATTACCCATTTTTGGGGTAGATGCTTTACCAGAAGTATTGCAATTAATCAAAAAAGGGGAAATCCTCGGTACCGTTTTAAATGATGGTGTAAACCAAGGAAAAACCGTGGTTCAATTATCGAAAAACCTTGCAGAAGGGAAAATGCCAACGGCAGGGACCAAATATAAATTAGAAGGTCAAGTCATTAAAATTCCTTATGTTGCTGTTGATGCGGATAACTTAAACCAATTCTTAAAATAAACATTGCAAAGGGAGTACAAATGTACCCCCTTTTTCTTTACTTGTAACACTTGTAGAGGTTTATATGACAACCCAGCAAACAACATCGACTCATCCTGGCGAAGTGCTATTACAAATGACCAATGTAAGCAAAAGCTTTCCAGGGGTTAAGGCATTAGATAAGGTGAATTTAACGGTGCATTCCCATTCTGTTCACGCATTAATGGGGGAAAATGGGGCCGGCAAATCTACTTTATTAAAATGCTTGTTTGGGATTTATGCCAAGGATGAAGGCGATATTTTATTTTTAAATAAACCGGTAAATTTTAAAACATCAAAAGAAGCTTTAGAAAACGGCATTTCAATGGTGCATCAAGAGCTTAACCTCGTACGCCAACAAACGGTGATGGATAATCTTTGGCTTGGGCGCTATCCAAGTAAAATGGGCTTCATTGATCATAAAAAAATGTATCAAGATACCAAAGCCATTTTTGATGAATTAGATATTGATGTAGATCCAAAAGAGAAAGTGGGTAAACTTTCCGTTTCTCAAATGCAAATGATTGAAATTGCAAAGGCATTTTCCTATAACGCGAAAATCGTCATTATGGATGAGCCCACCTCCTCCTTATCTGAAAAGGAAGTGGAACATCTGTTTAAAATCATAAAAAAATTACAAGATCGCGGCTGTGGTATTATTTATATTTCTCACAAAATGGATGAAATTTTTAAAATTTGTGACGAAATTACAATTTTACGAGATGGCAAATGGATTGATACTAAAGCCATTAAAGGCCTCACTATGGATGATGTGGTGGCTATGATGGTCGGGCGAGAACTAACGCAACGTTTCCCGCCAAAAACAAACACCCCAAAAGAAGTCATTTTAGAAGTCGAAAACCTCACCGCCCTTAATCAACCTTCCATTCAGGATGTGAGCTTTACTTTACGCAAAGGGGAAATTCTCGGTATTGCCGGCCTTGTGGGGGCAAAACGCACGGACATTGTGGAAACTATTTTCGGGGTGCGGGCAAAAAAATCAGGGGATGTAAAATTAAATGGCAAATTAATGAAAAATAAAACCGCATTAGAAGCCATTAATAACGGTTTTGCCTTAGTGACGGAAGAACGACGCACAACCGGCATTTACGGCAACTTAAGTGTAGAGTTTAACTCTTTGATTTCAAATATGAAAACCTATTTAACGCCGTGGAAATTATTAAGTAATAAAAAAATGAAAAGTGATACTCAATGGGTAATTGATGCGATGAATGTAAAAACGCCTTCTCATCAAACCACAGTAGGATCCCTTTCTGGTGGCAACCAACAAAAAGTGGTCATTGGCCGTTGGTTATTAACTCAGCCAGATATTTTAATGCTTGATGAGCCAACCCGCGGTATTGATATTGGGGCAAAATTTGAAATTTATCAATTAATTATGCAACTCGCCAATAAAGACAAAGGCATTATTATGATCTCTTCAGAAATGCCGGAACTTTTAGGGGTGACAGATCGTATTTTAGTGATGAGCAATGGACGGGTAGCCGGCATTGTTGAAACTGCAAAAACCTCACAAACTGAAATTCTGCAATTAGCAGCGAAATATTTATAGAAGGAATCTAATTATGTCTTCTTCCACAACTAATAAGACTTTTGATTTTTTAAAGCAAAATGCCATTTATTTTGTGTTATTGGTATTGTTAGCGGTGATTATTACCCAAGACTCTAGCTTTTTAAGCTTACGTAATTTTAGTAATATTTTAACCCAATCCTCCGTGCGTTTAATTATTGCCTTAGGGGTCGCGGGATTACTGATTACTCAAGGCACCGATTTATCTGCGGGGCGTCAAGTAGGGCTTGCGGCGGTAGTGTCTGCCACCTTGTTACAAGCAATGGATAATATGAACCGCGTTTTCCCTAATTTAACGGAAATTCCTATTCCAGTGGTGATTTTAATTGTATGTGCCATTGGGGCAATTATTGGCTTAATTAACGGCTTTGTGATTGCCATTTTAAATGTGACACCATTTATTGCCACCTTAGGCACAATGATTATCGTCTATGGTTTAAACTCTCTTTATTATGATGCCGTTGGGGCCTCGCCAATTGCCGGCTTTAGCGATGTATTTTCTGATTTCGCCCAGGGTTTCTTCCGCATTGGGGGCTTTAAACTTTCTTATATCACCATTTATGCTGCTGTCATTGCGGTGCTAGTTTGGATTATGTGGAACAAAACCCGCTTTGGTAAAAATATGTTCGCCATCGGTGGCAATCCGGAAGCAGCAAGAGTTTCTGGGGTCAACGTCACCCGTAATCTTGTGGTGCTTTATATGATCGCGGGTATGCTTTATGCCTTCGGTGGGATGTTAGAAGCGGGCCGTATCGGCTCTGCCACCAATAACCTCGGCTTTATGTATGAGTTAGATGCTATTGCAGCCTGTGTAGTGGGCGGCGTTTCCTTTGCTGGTGGGGTAGGGACAGTGCTCGGCGTGATTACTGGGGTGTTGATCTTTACGGTTATTAACTACGGCTTAACCTACATCGGCGTTAATCCATACTGGCAATATATTATTAAAGGTAGCATTATTATTTTCGCCGTAGCAATTGATAGCTTAAAATACGCGAAGAAAAAATAATGGTGTAAAGGACAAAAAGAATGGTAAAAAATAAACAGTTTTACCATTCTTTTTTTTACGCTTTTAGCAACCTAAAATCTCATCAATCATTTTATATTTTTGAGTTAAATTTAATCCAGAGCGTTTGGAGAGCTATCTTTGGATCGTTTTTGATGAGCAATTATACGTTTTTGCAAGTTGTTTTAATGTCTGTTTACCATATACATAATCATGCCAAATTTGCTCTATTTGAAGGGCGGTTTTATAGGTAAATTGGTAACCACAAGAAGTACATTTATACCTTTGTTTGCCATCCTTTTTCCCATATTTTTGAATTTTTTTAGAGTTACATTTTTTATATTCATATCAAAAAACACCGTTAAATCCTTATAGAATAAGGCCTTAACGGCATTTTTACCATTCTTTTTGTCCTTTACGCCGAATTATTATATTTTTATTTTAAATAAATTTTAAAATAAATTAAGGGATTTGGATAACAATAAGAATATAAATAAACTTTTAATTAATACTATCAGTATCAAATGATAAAATAGGAGTGTTCATATTCTTAATAACAAATTCTTACCTAAGGAGTTATATGGTGGTGGCAAATAAGAAAAAATTTTCTAGCATTAATGAGGCTCGTGGAAAAATTACAGGATTGTACTTAAATACAATTACACAGTTGATGCATTACCATTTTGATATATCGTCAGAAGATATATTAGTTAAAGATTTAGGTAAATATAGTTTTTCTATTTTTGATTTGAGTACAGGTTCAGGTAAAACTTATGCTTTTTTTAATGGGGTTTCTGAAAAATTAGCTAAGTATTTAGAGGTTACAAATCAAAAGCTTCCGGAAAAGGATAAATTGAAAGTCGTTAATTTTTATATTGCACCTTTGTATTCACATTTGCTTGGTAATGAATATAGTAAAGAATTTAAAGAAAAATATAGAAATAGTTATAGTGCAGTTGTTTATGGCCAAACTCATTACTTTTCAGGTGTATATAAAACTACCGATATTGATGATAGATTAATAAAGATATTTGAAGATTTATCAAAAAAAGCAGAAGCATTTTGTGAATCTTTGAATATGGTTTATTTCAAGCAATACAAAAATCAAACGGAAGATAAAAAATATAAAGGAAGGAAAAAACTTTTTATTGACCCATTAGAACAATCACAGCCATTTATTGATATTGATTTTAGTCGAATTCTTAATACAGAAAACAATAACCGAGATGGAAATGAATGGAAGGAATTAGGAAAAGCGATTAAGAATACCATTAAACAGTTTGAAACATGCAAAGATATTTATGCTAACGCAAAAAAATTAAAACGTAGTGCAAATAAAACAGAACAAGATAAACAAACTTATGATGAATCCTTACGAAGCTTAAGAAGTGCATTAATGTACTATGACAGTTGTGTGCAAAAAATAGCTATAAATAACTTCATTTTTTTTGAAAAAAATAAGAGTAAATTTATGGCAATTTATAAGGAAAAAGACCCGACAACAAATAATTATAAATTGAGAGGCGATATTGAGTTTTTATTAAATCTGATTGAGAAATTAGACCCTTTTTATTTGCTTGAAGTCTTTGATAATGTTTGTTTAACGATGGTAAACAAAAAAAGCTTATATGGCATGTATCGAATTCGATATGTTACGAAAAAAGAAGACCAAAAAGAAGGCGTAAAAACAACACCGAAAAAATTACCTGGGCCTGTAAAGTTTAAAGGTAAGGATTTTTTTGGAATGTTATCAGATCAAAGTAACAGCGAAGACTGTTTCCAAAAGAAATATGGTAATAGACATATCAATGTATTTATTGATGAAGCTGAAGAGTTTCATCAAGCTTATAGTGAACATTTGATTAAAGAAGAGAAGTTTTATTTTAATTTACCAAAGTTTATTTCATTAACAGTAAAGCATCTTGGTTTAAAGGAATATTGGAATAACAATGCAATACAGTCTCTCTATGATTTTTTGTATGTTAGTAACAAAAAAGGGTTACCATTAGAAATTGCTAAGTGGATAAAAAAACAAGGACAAGATTCACAAGGTAATAGAAAGGCAGAGGAAGGAAAACTTTTAAAGGAATTGCAATTAGCGTTAAGAAAAAATAATGGTGATGAAAAACTAAAAGAAGCGGACAAAGCTTTTGGCTTATATTTAGCGATATCACGTAAGCAAAGAACAGAAACTTTTTTATCTCAATTAGAGTTATTTGATGTAATAAATATAAATCTTAAAAAATTAAAAGTTATCACAACTAAAAAATTATTAGGTACTCATAGTACATTTAAAGACATTATCGAAATACACAACAGAAATGAAATAAGAGATTTACGTATAGAGAATGATGAATATTATCGAATAAAAAATGTATTTAGCCAAATATTTTACAATGATGATATAACACTGACACTAAGTAAGGATGATAGATTAAAGCAATTAAGTTGTGTGTATTCGCAAGATATGCATGAGTATTTAGATATTGTTGACACAGGCAACGGACCAGTTAAGAACTTTAGTGTATATGAATATATTTGTGTGTTCTTAGTTTTAGTTTCAATTTTTAAAAAATGTTCTAATAAATTCCTTGATGCTTTAGTTGGAGATCTTGATGAAAATTTAAAACAAGATCAAGATGATGACATATTAAGGACTTATATTAAGACTATCGTTAATAAAGACTTTATTGATATAGATTTAGATAATTTAAAAGATGAAGAAGAATTAACTGAATCTGAAAAAAATATCTTAAGAGACAAAGATAAAAGGAATAATGAAAATTTTTCAATTAGTGATAAAAGTATTTTTGAAGATATTAAATCTTTTATGAGACTAAGAGACAGCGGTAATTTTATAAAAACAAAGGCCTTACCCTATACCCATCTAAAACTATCATTATCCGAATGTGTAAATTCTCCTGAATATGAAATATTAAAACCTTTTGGTAGCGAGTCAGAAGGCAGACTGTATGCTAGTTATAATGTTTTAGCGGTTTCAGCAACAGGTGGTTGGAAGAGGGATTATATTAATCAAATATCTATTCCTTATTTAAAACGAAAAAAAGATGAGTTTAATTTTGAGTTAAATGTAAAGCCTAACAAAAGTTACGATGATTTAGATGAGGTGATTAAATTAATTAACAATAGTCGTTTAGAGCAAAAACAAGGGAAAATTCTTATCTCTGAATTGGATAAATGCTTTATTGGATTTGAACATGAAGAAGATTTGCAAAGACAAATTAAGCATGTTCTAGAGTGTACTGAAGGAAGTTTTATGAATCAGTACAAAAAAGAAGAGATCGCTAATATTTTTAAAGCGATGAATCATATCTCAATGAATAAAGATATTGATTCTGCAATCTTCTTTGTTCAAACAACGAAAAAGCTTGTAGAGGGAATCGATAGGCTACTGTTGAATAATGAAATTAAACAAAAAAATAGTCAACAGCATCAAAGAAAGGATAGTAAATCTTTCGGTAGTGTAAGAGTCAATAAAAGTATAGGTAAAGAAATTGATATAGCAATACATAAAGATTATAAGGAATATCTAGATAAAACGAATGATAAAAATAAAATCTACACATATAAAAATAAAGGTGCAGAATTGACAATCATTTTATATAGATCGCAAATAGACACTAAATTCAATGGATTTAAAAATGATGAAACGGCTTTTAAAAGACTGTTTTTGGATAAAAAGCATGAAAATCATAATGTAATTGTCATTGGCGATTATCACAATATCGTAAAAGGTTTGAATTTTGTAATAACTAAAAGTTCAGAAGATAAGGTCGCTAAAACATGGGTAGAGCAAGGTGAACAATCAACAGACCAAAAGCCATTTTATTTTGATTTTAACGCGATCTATTTTTTGATGGATAAATATTACCTAAAGCATAATTACAATGATAATCAAGAAAATAATATGGCGGAGATGATAATGAAGTCTCGTTTTATTATTGAGAATAAGCTTCAAGGTAAATACAACTTCGCGAATATTGATGAGCTTGGTGATACTGAAAGATATATGCAGTTTAGAAATATGTTAAATAATATAGCTTTTCTAAAAGAACTCATTCAAGCCAACGGTCGTATAGAAAGAACTGATAATAATAAACAGACAATGATTTATTTGTGCAATGAGACCTTAAATAGAGCAAAAACTGCCTTTGTTGAATTAAGGGAAACTTGTAAAGATGAATTAAGTCGAGTCTCACCAAATAATCAAGTTTTATTTGAAAAATATCTAACAGAGGATATTAAGAAAAATACAATGAATAAAAATGATTGGGATAGCTATTTCGACACCTGCATGATCCATGAAAGTAATTTGACGTATCAGATAGATGAAAGAATGATAATAAAAAAACATGTAAAAATGCGGAAAAACAAGAAACTAGATAAGGAGACTTTAAAAGTTTGGCAATTATTAAGAAGCCCTATTATTTGGGAAGCCCCATCTGAATATTTTAGAAATTTAAAAGAAGGATTAGTGAAATATAAAGGTTTATATGAGGCATTGGCCTATGTTGATAGGAACAGTGAAATACCGATGATAAGGGATAATTTTGATAAATTAACTTACTTAAGTGATTGTAAAGAAATGACTTATCCTGTTGATGTTGAACATCATAAACGGCCTTATAAACTTATAGATATTTTAAAAATGCGAGAGTTTCTTCAATATGGAAATTTAACGCAACAAACAAAAGAGCTGACTAATTACTATATTGATGGAATAAAAGCTTTAGATGAATTTCATATCAAATTGCCATATTCTTTTTTACAAAGAGTTCTATGTGCTTCGATTTTGGAACAACTTATAATTAATTATTGCCAAAAATACGTAAAGAATGGAGAGGATTTAAAATCTCCTGAATTAGCTAGGGGAAAATATGGTGCAGAAAAAGAAACAGAAAGCTATGAATACAGTTTGATTAATCCAACCTTAAAATTATTAAATGGTACTGATGCTGATGAAGAAGCTTTCTTTACTGAGTATCCAGAATTATTTGAATTATTCGATATTGTTTTAAAAGATGGCCAAGGAAAATATTACTTTATAGATGCTAAAAATTGGAGTCGTTACTACAACAAGAAAGAAGTAAAAGGGAAAAAACCAACAGTGCTAAAACTAGAGGATAAACGTCAAATAGTATTTGAATCTCTAAGAAATGAAGTATCAACAGATAATATTAAGTTTATTTTTATAAACTTGGTAGATGATGGTAGTGCTGATCTTAAAAAATTCGATAAAAGTGGTGAAAATGGGTTTTACTCAATTTTCTTGTTTAAGAAAACACAATTTAATAAGGAATATAGAATTTCACCAAGTCCAACATTATTAAAAATATTTGATGAGGATTTTTTAAGTGTAAATGATGTTATGTAGGTGAATAGGACCTAAAAACAATGAACTCATCATTTAGGTTGATGAGAAGAATTCTTTGGAGGATACAATGAACAAAAATAAACCAAACAAAAATAGACCACCAGTAGCTCGAACCACTATGATTCAATTTGGCTATGATAATAAAAAACAACTATTAACGGACTTGTTAAATGCTTTTAATTCTAAAAAGTTAGTTAAAGTTTTTTTTACCCCAGATGAAGAAAAGGAATTGCGTAATAGTGGTAATACCTATAAAAATGCGCATTTAAAAATAAAAAAGATAAGAAAAGATTCGTTGTATGAGTTTATTAATAATTTAGATGATAACTGTTGTTACTATTTCTTATTAATTGAAAAGGATGAATATGTAGAAAATGGTTGTGAAATCACTATTGATGATTTGAACTATAATGGTGAATATTATGCGCTATTTAATTTGTTATTAAAGCACATTTTAAATAATTATTACAATGAAGATAGTCGAAATAAAGATTACGCGAAGATTTTTAGTGATAGTAGTAATCTAAGATTTATATTTCATTTCAAACCAAATAAAAAATACAACAAGTATAAAGTTGGTGCTTATAGATTAGATTTAAATGCCTCCTTAAATGAAATGTTTTTAAATCTTAATTTAGGAACAGAATTTTATTGGTGGGTGACGGAAGATACAGAAAAAGCACAGCTCGGGATGTACGATCGGGCAGATGATCTTTACGTTTGGAATGAAAGTATCAAAAAAATAAAACAGCTAAAAAGACTTGATGCAAGAACGGTAAGTAAGGGAGACCAACCATATTTTATTAACTTTTCAAATCAAGAAGATAAAAGATGTTATTTACCTAAAACTAAAATGTGGGTTTTTAATAAGATTAAAAATATATTAGTCGATTTCTTTAATAAAAATAATATTAAATTAAAACCTTCTTCTTTTGTTACGGATACTACCTTTAATATTGAATTAAATGAAGAACTGAATTTAGATAGAGATGTATTAGTTATAAATGGTGCTGATCCCCAGTTAGATGATGATATAAAAGAAACCCTAGAAACACATTTTGGAAGAAAAGGTGTTAAATGTAATTTTTACAATAATGGGGACTTTGTCTCGACAGTGACAGGTGCTGATTATGACATATTAAATAGTGTATCAGATAAAAATATATTATTTTTAACGCTAAATGATGATGCTGAAAAAATCAATGAAAATATAGCTCATCAAGATCTTTTTAACATGATAAGTTCAGGCGAAAATTTAGAAGTGGGTGATGAAATAGATGATATAAGTCTAGATTTATATACTGTTTTTAAATATAACAATTTATTCATATTGAATAATACGCCTAAAGCTTATCAAAATGTCTTGAAACAACCTAAAGGGCAAAATGGAGTATATACTTTTGACTTAGGTAGCGTTGAAAAAGCATCAGATTCACTTAAAAAAATTATAAAAGAATTAACGATAAAAGAATTTATCGCTATGCGAAAAAAATTAGATTTAAAAACAGAATTTGATTTAGATGGTGAATTTAGATGTTTGTACGTTTATAACAAAATGTTCAAACGTAAGTGCCAATGCAATAAAGTTTTTTATATGGATGTAGTCATTAAAAATAATCAATTAAAAATTGTAGATTTCAATGAGTTGGCACTGTCAAAAATAGAAGAATATAGAAAAATATTACCTAAGCGAGAAAATAAAAAACAGGAAACTATTTATAATGATGGGACCTTTGTATTGATAGATAAAAAAACGGGGGAAAACATAAACTATCAAAAGAACTCACGTTTTACACCACAAATTATAGGTAATGAAAAACAAGATTTTATAAAAATGACTTCTGATTTAGATTTCAAACTAAATAGGGAAGCTCATGATCCTGATGAAATATTATTGCCATATACCGTAGCTTTAACAAATGATAAAAGAGTTGTACATATTCAACACTTAGATAATGGTAGATTAAATTTCTTTGTTCCACCGAGTATTCTAGGTACAAAAGAGGGGCTTAAAAAAATGGATAGAGTTTATTTCTCAGAATGTAGGTATAAAAACGGTGAATTTATTGTAGAACCTGAAAATACAAAGGTATTTAGTCTATTTTTTAATATGTTTACAAGTCAGATAATAAATTCAAGTAATGGTAAAACAAATTTACTTGAAAAATTTATCAAGACATTGATATTCAATTAAACTAAATAATAATTTACAGAGGCAAACTATTACTGAAAAAAGTCTTATTGTCCTTATTTTTTCTAAAGTAGTAGCTTTAATTCACTAGGAAATTGATAAAATGTAATCGACCTAATGTATATTGTTATGCCATCGATGTTTTTTATTGCAATGAGCTGGACGGTCTTAAGAGTTGGCTGTTTTATGGAGGGGGCTGTAAGTACTGCTGGAGGTAAAGCCCAAAGTGCGGGAGATAATGGTAAAAATATGGTTGTAAACACTACTACAGGAGGAGCTACAGGGGGAGTTGGCGGAGCCGTTAAAGGAGCTGCTAAATCAGCTAAGTAAAGCAAAATAACTTATAATAATAAATAAAAATCGTGGAATTGAATAATTTCACGATTTTTTACTACCAATACCATCGTTCTGGTTCATCTGGATAAAGACGCTGATTTTCTTCATAACGCTTTTTCTCTCTTTTTTCACTTTCAGAACATACGCCCACAACCATACTAAGAACACCAATTAGCGGAGATAAACTTTCAAAGGGTTTATTAACACACGTCTTATTATCTTCAAATTCTGCATTCAAAAACTCATCCATTTGTTTAGAAGATGTGCTCCCAAATTCAGATTTTTTTAAGTTCTCAAATATCTTTCCCTCCTCATTATTTTTGTAAAAGATGGTTACATCAAGATAAGATTTTAAAACAATGCTGAATAATAAACAATCAATAAATTTAACTGTAAAAATATTTCTGAAAGATTAATTATCAAAAGGTTAATATCAATATAATTGATATCTTTATTCTAATGTATGGTAATACGATAGTTAAAATAAGTTATTGACTAATATAACAAATAACTTATTGAATATTTAGAGAAAAACACCTATATAGGGTTAAAAAATCTTATTGGTAGTGTGATATCTTTCACGTTTTAAAATATCATTTTTAGTTAGTATATATATGGCTTTAAAATTGTAGGTTTATTTTTATAGGCTAAAAATATTCTAAATATATAATACATAGGATTAATTATGTTAACTTTAAATGAAAAAAATATAGCATTAAATTGTCAGGCAAAAGATAAGAAAGATGCTATTCATATTATTTCAGAAGGCTTAATTAAAAATGGGAATGTAACTTCTGAATTTGAACAAAAAATGTTAAATAGAGAAGGGCAAACATCAACTTATCTTGGTAATGGTATTGCTATTCCTCATGGTACACTAGATGCTCGTAACTTAATAAAAAATACCGGTGTTTTTATTGCTCAATTTCCAGAAGGTGTTGATTGGGGGAGTGGTGAAAAAGCTTATGTAGTAATAGGAATTGCCGCAACATCAGATAAACATCTAGCTTTATTGAAAAGACTGACTCACGTATTAGGTAATGAAGCACAAACTAAAAGATTAGCAACAACAACTCAATTAAATGACTTCTTTAATCTTTTAGATAATTCTAAACCTCCTTTCTCTCCTGAATTAATTTCTCTTGAATTAGACACTGATAATCTTACAGATTTAACCATAACAAATGCGACAAAGCTTCATAAAGAAGGATATTGCGCACCTATATTTATTAGTCAAATTTTAATAAATGATCCTTTAGAAATTGGTCCGAATTGTTACTTAAATGATTCTTCAGAAGGAAACATTATCAATGGTATTGCTATTTCACGGACTAAATTAGGAACTGTATTAGTAACAGCTTCTCAAGTAGATAATTCATTAGATAAATTTATTTCTATGTTGAGTAATGAGGCCGTATTAGAAATGTTAAAAACGGCTAGCGTAGAAGAAATTATTCATTATTTCCAACCTACAACATCTCAAGAGACCTCTTTCCCTGAGTCAGAAGAACCTACTTTTGAGGTGCGAGTTGTTATTAATAATGAACATGGTTTACATGCTCGTCCTGCTGCAGAATTAGTTGGAGAAGCCAAAAAGTATCAATCAAAAATTCAAGTGAAAAATGAAGAAAACAACACCCAATATGTGAATGCTAAAAGTTTGATGAAAATCATCGCATTAGGAACAACAAAGGGACAACATTTACATTTTATTGCACAAGGAGATGATGCTAAAGAAGCTATAGAAGGGTTAAAAAAAGTCATTGAGAATGGATTAGGAGAATAAAATGCGGTATCTCACAGTAACCTTAAATCCTGCAATCGATCTTGTTGGTTTAGCTTCTCAACTTGTCATTGGAGAAGTAAATAAAATCCAAACGCAAGGCTCAACCCCTGCAGGAAAAGGTATTAATGTTGCTCAAATATTAAAATTATTTGATTGTGATGTCACGGCAACAGGATTTTTGGGAGAGGAAAACGCTCAAATCTTTGAACATTTTTTGCAACAAAAAGGAATCCCTCAAACTTTTATAAAGGTTCCAGGAAAAACACGAACGAATATAAAAATTACGGTACAGCAAGAAACAACAGATTTTAATTTTTCTGGTTTTTCAGTCTCTGAAAAAGCATGGCAAACGTTGGTTACTGCTAGTCAAAATTGGTCAAAAGAATATGATTTTGTCATTATCAGTGGCTCTCTTCCTCAAGGTATAACGCCTAATATGTTTTCTGATTGGTGCCATAGTTTAACATCTCAAAAATTAAGATGGGCATTAGATACTAGTGGAGAAGCATTGCAAGCGGGTATTAGTGCAAAACCATTTTTAGTTAAACCTAATCAAGAAGAGTTGAGAGGCTTAGATGTTAATGGTCGTAAGTCAACATCTTTAGAAAACGATTTTTTAGTAGCAAAAGAATTATGTCATCAAGGAATTCAACAAGTTTTACTTTCTTGTGGTGCTCAAGGTGCCTATTTAATTGATGCAAGTAAAGAAGATATTTTACATGCTCGAGGCTTTTGTAATAAGGTCGTAAGTACTGTAGGTGCTGGAGATTCGCTATTAGCAACATATTTAGCTCAATTAGGTTTTTCTCATTCACCGATAGATGGTTTAAAAATGGCTACAGCTGTTTCTAGTTTAATAGTAGAACAGGCAACATCATTAAGTTGGACACCTGAAGCATTAAATATGCGTCTTGAAGAAATTATTTGTCAGAAAATTAAATTATAAAAGAAAAGTATTAAATAAAAGGAAATGTTATGAAAATTGCATTTGTATATCCTCAATATATTGGTAAGCCAAGAGCTTGCTTGCTAAAAAATAAATTTAAAGCATATCTAGAACAAAGTGGTCATCAATTATCTTCAGTAGAGGATGCGGATAGAGTTGTCACTTTTGAAAAGGAAGCTTCAGGAATTCCTTCAAATACACTTGGTTGTATTTTAGATTTACAGGAAGCTTTTAATGATCCTGTTAATGCCATTGAGAAGGCTATAAGTAGTACAACTGTATTAACATCAAACAAACAGGAAGCTGTAAAACGTATCATTGCTATAACAGCATGTCCTACTGGTGTTGCTCATACATTTATGTCAGCAGAAGCAATTGAAGCATATGCCCATAGTCAAGGTTGGGATATTGTTGTAGAAACTAGAGGACAAATTGGTTCAAAAAATAATGCTACAGAAGAACAAATTAAAAATGCTGATTTAATTTTTGTAGCTGCTGATATTGATGTAGACCTAAGTAAATTTAGTGGTAAAAAAATCTATAAAACTTCAACAGGAGCGGCTTTAAAGCATACAGCATCAGAGTTTGAAAAAGCATTCCAACAAGCAGATGTTTTACATGTTGATAAGAGTTCTAAGCAAAATAAAGATGTACATGTGGGTATCTATAAACATTTAATGACCGGTGTTTCTTATATGTTACCAGTAGTTGTTGCAGGTGGTTTACTTATAGCGATTTCTTTTATGTTTGGTATTGAGGCATTTAAAGATGGTAATATAGCTTATGGATTACCTAAAGCTTTAATGGATATCGGTGGTGGTGCAGCATTCCATTTGATGATTGCGGTATTTGCTGCGTATCTTGCTTATTCTATTGCCGATCGTCCAGGACTTGCTGTAGGGTTAATTGGAGGAATGCTTGCAACGACTGGTGGGGCAGGTATTTTAGGTGGTATCATTGCCGGATTTCTGGCTGGTTATACGGTAAAATTCTTAAATGATAAAATTCAATTACCTCAATCTTTTAGTTCTTTAAAACCTATTTTAATATTGCCATTTTTAGGCACGTTATTTGTTGGATTGGTTATGGTTTATTTAATAAATCCGCCTGTTGCCAATATTATGAACGAACTTAAATTATGGCTAACAAGTTTAAATAGTTTAAATGCTGTATTATTAGGCTTAATTATTGGGGCTATGATGTGTGTAGATATGGGCGGACCTGTTAATAAAGCTGCTTATACTTTCTCAGTCGGAATGCTTACTTCAGGCGTTTATACACCAATAGCAGCTGCAATGGCTGCAGGAATGGTGCCTCCAATTGGAATGGCAATTGCTACAGTGATTGCTCGTAAAAAATTTGAAAAAAGTGAACAAGACGCAGGGAAAGCCGCTTTTGTATTAGGTCTTTGTTTCATCTCAGAAGGAGCGTTACCTTTTGTAGCCGCAGATCCTATACGAGTGATTGGAACTTCTATTATTGGTGGAGCAGTAGCTGGTGCATTATCTATGATGTTAGGTATTACATTAGGAGCACCACACGGAGGTTTATTTGTAATTCCTTTTGTCTCTGCACCTTGGTTATATTTAGGTATTATTGCTTTAGGAAGTTTAATTACAGGTATTTTATATAGCATCATTAGACCAAAAGTTTTTTCAGCACTATAAAAATTACTGATCAAAATACATAATAAAAGAAATAAATACCACCAGAAGTGATATATGAGCTTTGGAGGTATTTTAAAGTATAAAGAATAAAACAAATCGGCATCTTAAATGAGATGCCGATTTTCTTTTCCTGTATTTAAAATTTAATCATCGAAATAAATTATTGAGTAAGACTTTGTTGCCAAGTATTTACCCAAGCTTTATATTGTTTATGGGTCAATTCTGGTAAATATAAATGACTTTTGAGTGTTTCTGCTTTTAATTTATCGTAAGCAGGCACACCAATATTATTTATAGCAGGTAACATCACATTTTTAGTTGCTATAATTTTTTGAGCAGGACGACTAATTAAAAATTGCATAAAATTCTCTGAGCATTGATTGCGATGATTTTTGACAATAGCGGCCACTTCAATTTGCGCCACACCACCATTTTTAAACGCTATCGCCGCATAATTATCTTTTTGCTCATTAAGGGAATGATAAAGTGGAGAAGTGCTATAACTTAAAACAACATCAGCTTCCCCTTTTAGAAATGCGCCATAACTTTCTGTCCAACCTTTACCAACGGTGACCGTATGTTTAGCTAACGTTTTCCAAGCCTCTTTTATTTCATTTGGTTTATAAACTTGATTCATCCAAATAACCAATCCTAAGCCAACAGAAGATGTTCTTGGGTCTTGATAAATCACGCGAAGATCTTGACGATTTACTAATTCTTTCAGGCTTTTTGGTGGGTTTTTAAGTTTATTTTTATCATAAATAAAAGCATATTCACCAAAATCATAAGGAAGGAAAGTCGTATTTGGCGTCCAATTTAGTGGAAGCTGCATATTATTAATATCCACATCATTTGGCTCAAACGTATTTAAGAATTTTGAATGAGGATCAAACATAAATACATCAAATAATTGCGTTTTTTCCGCATCACTTAACATATAGTTATCTAAACCTAACACAATATCTGCTTTGGTTTTTTTGCCGTCTAAACGAACGCGATTAAATAACAAACCGCTACTATCAAATGCCACATAATTAATTTGGCATTGTGGCGAATGTTGCTCAAAAAGTTGTTTTAATTGTGGCCCTGCACCCCATTTGGCGGCAAAACTGTCGTAGGTATAAACATTCACAGGGGTAGGGGCTGCCCATACTGCAGAAGAAAAGGCCAGACTAGATAATAAAAAAGATAACTTATGTTTCATTTAATCCTCCAAGTAATAGTGATATTACAGCGTAAAATTAACATCCTCTTAGGAAAAGAGGATAAGGGCTATCCGAAGATAGGTTTTCCTTAATGGGCCTTATTACTGCTCCTGTGCCACCAAGGACGATTTGCTTTATTTTTCTTGCGTATTCTGTGAGGCTTGTTTCTCTTGGTGGCTGATTTTTTCTAAAATATCAGGGCTATTTTTAACGGCAATAATACGCACAAAAACCAACCCTAGAATCAGGAAAAAAGAAAATAAGGCCAAAGCAAAGCCATCATCAAAATCTTTTTTCAACATAACCCAACCCACAAATAACTCACGCACGCCAAAAAGTATAGCGCCATCAATTACATATCTTAATTTGATTTTATGGCTTTCATCTAAAACAAAAGACACCACAGAACGCACCGCCTCCAACAATACCAAAAATGACATTGTGTAAATAATAATGGTGGATATGTCGTAAAATTGAATTAAAGAAAATAAAATACCGGAAATTACTACAATGACAAGTTGTTCATTATCTTGTAGTTTTTTAAAAAGAGTTGAAATAATGTTTTATCCTTTTTTGTTGTTTGACATCAAGGCCTCAATGTTATCATAGGTAAAAATACTTCTACAATATTTCCCGCTCCCTCCAACAAAAAAAAGCCCCTTGCGGGGCTTGGAAAATTAAGAATGTAACAAATTAAAATTTATAATTAAGAGAAAGGTTACCACTGACACCTTTACGGTAACCAAAGCTACCTTTTACGCCTGTGGTCATATTTAGGTGGTGAGATAATTTGAATTTCACACCGGTATCAATTACGGTTGATGTTCCTTTCATTGAATCCGTTGGAATATCGCGATCTAACACTGTTCCTTTGGCTTTTGCTTTGTGTTCAGTTTCAAATGCGACGCTCATATAGGTGTTTGCCTGTTGTTCCACTTGGTAATTTACTTTAAAGCCGACTTGAGTACGTAAAGAATCTGCTGTTGCAAGTTTTACTTCACGTCCTTTCACTTTAAATTTGTCCGATCCCGTATGGAGATATGCCAGGTTTACAAATGGTGTCACCACAAAATTATCATTAATATCAAACTGATAACCAGCACCTAAGGTGAGAGCTGTATATAGGCGTTCAGTATTAAAACGTAAGTGGCGAGAACCATCAATTAACACCGAATTATCGCTGTTGTATTTTGTTTTACTTTGACCTAAATGGGCACTTCCTTTTACATAAGCTTGATTAAAGTCTTTTCTTACCATTACACCAACACCATAGTATTGCGTGTCGCCATCAGTTTTAACTTTGTTACCTTTTTCTTTTTCGTCTTCGTATTTACCCGTACCAAACTCAGCAAATACACCATAAGCCGTATGATAAGCCGCGCCACCGAAACCAACTAACATATTGGTGCCTTTCACTTCTGAAGAGCGTTTATCTTTATAATGCCATGTGCCGGCATTAATGGCTGCAAAAGGTTTCAAACCACAGTTAAGAGGTTGCCCTTTATGGTGGTTATAACATTGTTGATCAATAAAGTTATTGCTTAACAGGTTATCTGCTAAATCAACGCCACGGTTAATAAACTCAAGATTTGCTAGGCTAGTTGCCAAGAAGGATGTCGTTCTTGGGTTAGCACGAGGTTTTGGTGGGGTAGTTGGGGTGGTATTGGAAGCCCCCTGTCCTTGGTTGCTTGCTGTTCCAGTGTTGGCAGAACCTTGGTTTTGGTTGCTGGTATTTCCAGTGTTGGCAGAACCTTGTCCTTGGTTGTTAGTATTTCCAGTGTTGGAAGAACCTTGGTTTTGGTTGCTAGTGTTTCCAGTGTTGGATGTACTTTGTCCTTGGTTGTTAGCATTTCCAGAGTTGGAAGTACTTTGTCCTTGGTTGTTAGCATTTCCAGAGTTGGAAGTACTTTGTCCTTGGTTGCTAGTTGTTCCAGTGCTGGAAGTACCTTGTCCTTGGCTGTTAGTATTTCCAGTGTTGGCAGAACCTTGGTTTTGGTTGCTGGTATTTCCAGTGTTGGAAGTACTTTGTCCTTGGTTGCTAGTTGTTCCAGTGCTGGAAGTACCTTGT
>SAMEA104404106__coassemble_390_pt1 | contig 46642 bp, 32 predicted proteins | sample SAMEA104404106__metabat2_high_PE_050 | metagenome-assembled genome bin SAMEA104404106 (sample SAMEA104404106) | Balaenoptera acutorostrata | reverse complement strand
AACTCGCGACCCCGACCTTGGCAAGGTCGTGCTCTACCAACTGAGCTATTCCCGCGTATTAATTAAAGAACGATATTGACGTTCTAAATCAATGAAACGCATTTTACGGATTAAAGCCTTGATGTCAAACAGAAAATGTAAAAAAATCAATTAAATGCTTAAAAGCAATACAAATTGTTTAATTTGTAAAAAAAGCAAGGAATTTGAGGTAAAAATGAATGTTGACATCCTCACCACACTTTAAGGGGGAGGCCAATTCAATTGTAGGCCGTTCTATAATATTTTTCTGTTTTATCACTCTTGCCTTTAAGGTATAAAAATAATTGCTATAACACTCTTATGCTATTTCAATATTAAAATTTTAAATCTAAGAAGAAGGCAAAAGGCAAAACTCCCCCTCAAATTTGACCAAAATTTTTTAAGTGTTTTTAACCTTTTGATTTTAAAGAGGAAATAAAAGAGGCTAAAAAAAAGGGTATTTTTTAAAAATTTTGCATATCCCCTCTGATTTTGTTATATTTTTCGCGCAAAATCTCTTGTTCACCGCCACACAGGCGGCTTAGAAAAAAAGAAGAAATTTTTGGTAGTGCAAAATGGGGTTCACCGCCACACAGGCGGCTTAGAAAGAGTTGTTCAAAACGTCTTTTTTGATCGTTTGGTTCACCGCCACACAGGCGGCTTAGAAAATTGCAGAAACAAAAGAAAGAGATTTTCACAAGTTCACCGCCACACAGGCGGCTTAGAAATTTTAAAAATGCTCAAAAACAAGTCAAGAATTGTTCACCGCCACACAGGCGGCTTAGAAACCGCTTTCTTTGAACTTTGATGATTGAATATTGTTCACCGCCACACAGGCGGCTTAGAAACACCTATTACAAAATATAAATACGCTAAATTAGTTCACCGCCACACAGGCGGCTTAGAAAGTCGTCTTCCTTCCCACAATTTCTAGCAAGCCGTTCACCGCCACACAGGCGGCTTAGAAAGTCAAGCAATTGAACTTCGCAGTCAAAAGAATGTTCACCGCCACACAGGCGGCTTAGAAATTTTCCCATCGTTGCCAAGAACGCGGTTGAACGTTCACCGCCACACAGGCGGCTTAGAAACGTTATTTAAAAAAATCTTTTAATCTACTTATTGTTCACCGCCACACAGGCGGCTTAGAAAACAAAACAACATACGCTCTGATCTTTTTTGATGTTCACCGCCACACAGGCGGCTTAGAAATAACTTTCTTTTAATTTTTTTTAATGCGTTAAGTTCACCGCCACACAGGCGGCTTAGAAAAATACATTGGGTTTTCTTGTATACATATATCAGTTCACCGCCACACAGGCGGCTTAGAAATTTTTAAAAATATGGTTGATACTCATAGTTATGTTCACCGCCACACAGGCGGCTTAGAAATATTTGTCAAAACGGGGACGAAATGCCAGAGTGTTCACCGCCACACAGGCGGCTTAGAAATTGCCTGAACAGCTTTTAAAACTGGCAGAAATGTTCACCGCCACACAGGCGGCTTAGAAAACCGTAGTAGTCACGCCTCTAAAGGTAAATGCGTTCACCGCCACACAGGCGGCTTAGAAAGCAAATTCTCGTAACTCTTTAAATAAAGATTTGTTCACCGCCACACAGGCGGCTTAGAAAACTTCAGGCAATGTGCCGAACGCGTCAAGGCCGTTCACCGCCACACAGGCGGCTTAGAAACTGACATTGAAACAAGGTCGGCAAACATTGAGTGTTCACCGCCACACAGGCGGCTTAGAAAAATATTTCTCTCAACTCTAGTTACGCTTACTTGTTCACCGCCACACAGGCGGCTTAGAAAATTTTAAATATCCTCATCTTCTAAAATGAAATTGTTCACCGCCACACAGGCGGCTTAGAAAAAGTATTTTGAAACGATTTTCTATATTCAAAAGTTCACCGCCACACAGGCGGCTTAGAAATTTATGTGAATGGCGAAAGCTATTTATGTGAAGTTCACCGCCACACAGGCGGCTTAGAAAATTATTTGCTAAACTTTGCGAGAAATCGCTATGTTCACCGCCACACAGGCGGCTTAGAAAATCGCAAGTATTAACTTCTTTTTCTTCGATAAGTTCACCGCCACACAGGCGGCTTAGAAAAAGTCGTCTACGTTGTCACTTGGCTTTTCATCGTTCACCGCCACACAGGCGGCTTAGAAAAATTAAACCTTGGAAAAAAGGCACAACTGTATGTTCACCGCCACACAGGCGGCTTAGAAATTATTCGTCGTGCACTAAATAAAGCAAGCTTTGTTCACCGCCACACAGGCGGCTTAGAAATGCAGAATCTTTATAATCACTTTCTGAATAATGTTCACCGCCACACAGGCGGCTTAGAAATTTGATGTGGTATTGAGACAATAAAGGGTAAAGTTCACCGCCACACAGGCGGCTTAGAAAGACAATTACTGCGGATGATATTACATCAAACGGTTCACCGCCACACAGGCGGCTTAGAAAGCCAATGAGGAAAGCCGCGTAGATACAGTCAAGTTCACCGCCACACAGGCGGCTTAGAAAAGCAAAGCTGGACGTATTGATAAAGCTATTAAGTTCACCGCCACACAGGCGGCTTAGAAATTATCGGTTTGATGAAAAAGGAAAGGATTCTTGTTCACCGCCACACAGGCGGCTTAGAAAAACAGGTGTTTCCAATGGTGAATGTTCGATTGGTTCACCGCCACACAGGCGGCTTAGAAATGATAAAAATAACTGGCTTTGTCCCTACAGGCGTTCACCGCCACACAGGCGGCTTAGAAATAAATGCGGTAAAGCAATGAGAAAACGTAAAGGTTCACCGCCACACAGGCGGCTTAGAAAGTTGGGGTGCGAATGTACTACCGCTACTAAGTGTTCACCGCCACACAGGCGGCTTAGAAAAGTTAATCGAGTCACGATTCACAAATATGCTCGTTCACCGCCACACAGGCGGCTTAGAAAGTCTTGTGCCGTCGAGGTGGGAGCAAAGTGTTCACCGGCACACAGGCGGCTTAGAAAAAATAAAAATTATAAAACTTATGGGACAGAAGGTTCACCGCCACACAGGCGGCTTAGAAAAAGAACGAGGATTAATTGGCGAAAGTGGGACAGTTCACCACCACACAGGCGGCTTAGAAAACTTCAGTAAGCAAATCGGGCTCATTTTCATCGTTCACCGCCACACAGGCGGCTTAGAAATGTAACGATTAAAGTTCAAAATTATGCAGAAAGTTCACCGCCACACAGGCGGCTTAGAAATAATGATTCAGCCATTTTGTGTACTCCTTGACATCCTCCCCTCGCTAAAGCGAGAGGATTCCTACTAGTTCCTGATCTTACGAAAAAGGTTACTTTCGGTGGGTTCTTGTTGCTGACCACTAATGCGGTTCACTTCACAAGCTCTACGGGCAAGCCCTGCCCTGATTTATTTATGCGAGAACTTCTCGTCCACGACTTAATACATTCATCGCCCCAACCACATCAGCATTTTCTGTGTAACCACATTCTATACATTCGAAATTTGCTTGAGTTTGGCGGTTTTCTTTTGATACAAAATGACAACAAGGGCAAGTACGACTGGTATTTTGTGGGGGAACGGCTTGCAAAAAGCCCCCTAACCATGCTGATTTATATTCTAACTGACGTTTAAACTCAAACCAGCTTTGATCTAAAATCGCACGGTTTAATCCTGATTTTTGTTTAACCATTTTGCCGTGCTTTTCGGCATCGCCTTTTGCTGATTTTGACATATTCGCCACTTGCAAGTCTTCAACATAGATGTAAGCGTGGTTTTTGCAGATTTCTGTTGAAACTTTATGTAAGAAATCCTTACGGCAGTTGGCGATTTTATGATGTAATCTTGAAATTTTAGCTTTAAGTTTTTGCCAATTTTTACTGAATTTTACTTTATTTTTAAGCTGTCTTTGTAACTTAGCAAGTTTGCCTTTGTAAGTTTTAAATGCGTTAAGTGGCTCAAAATATTGGCCATTTGAAAGGGTGGCAAAGCGAGCAATGCCCATATCAATACCGATTTCACTTCCTAAATGTTGTGGGAGTTCTTGTTCAAATTCTGTTTGAATACTCACAAAAAATTGTCCGCATTTTTCACTTACGGTGATATTTTTAATTTCACCAACAAGAGGCCGAGAATTGATATATTTTACCCAACCAATTTTAGGCAAATACAAGCGGTTATTTTCTTGCTCAATTTTGCAACCTTGTGGGAAACGAAAACTTTCTTTCACGCCTTTTCGCTTAAATTTAGGACAATCAGCCCGCTTAGCAAAGAAATTTTTGAAGGCTTTTTCTAAGTCTTTTAAAGACTGCTGTAAAACTTGTGAATGGCAATCTTTAAGCCAAAGAAGTTCTTTTTTCCAAAGAGGAAGTAAATTGGCAATTTTGGTATAGCTGAATTTAAAGCTGTTATCTTGCTCATATTGTTCGTTTTGCCAAGCCAATGCACGATTAAAAACAAAACGAGAACAACCACAAAACTGCTTAATTTTGCGCTGTTGTTCTCCGTTGGGTTTAATTCGATATTTAAAGGCTTTGCGAATTTTCATCTCTAATACCACTGTATGTTTCCCCAGTATTTTATGGGTAATTTACAGAAAAGAAAACATATTTTAAACAGCTTCGCTGTTTCGCCTTACATCTCCGCCCTCAAGGACGGAGTTTTACGGCAAGAGTGATAAAAAAGCCACTTAATTTAATAAGTGGCTTGATTGCGAACTATTTAATTAGTTTCTGTTTTCTCTTTTCTTACATTGTTCAAAGAGATCTTTATAATCTTTTTCTTTAATTGGGTCTGCTATTGTTGTTTTAATGCTATTTTGCATATAAAACATAGCAATAATAATCATTGTTGCTACTAAAATAGCTACATACGGATGATATATAAACAACAATATAACGCCAACCCATCCAAGAGGAATAAGGAAGTAAGCGACATTAATATGACATAACCTGAGTAATAACGTAATCGCTAATATTGGAATACCAAAAGCAATAAAATAGCCTAATGTATGATAGAAAAAATCCATAATTTCCTCCTTTATTTTCTAGATTAATTATAACATTACAAGGCTATTGCCCCAATTCCTCTTGGTTGATAATCTCTAAAAATCGGTAATGCCATTCCATCACTTGCGTTAAGATCTTGGGTGAGTTTATTCACGACTTTATGAGAGTGATTTAAGGTTTCTTTATAACAAGATGAAAAACTGATGGCTTTTGTACCTAGTGGAGATTGTAAAAATTCTTTCTGAAGCTGGCTTAATTGTCGGTTATAACATTAATTTTGATATGATGATTGCTTTTGCGGAAGTTTTTGGTCAATGGAATGAAAAATATGGTTGTTACAAATGGCAAAAACTTATCACTGCCACTGATTATTATAATTATCAGTGGACTGGAGCAGCTCACGGAGCGTTAGCTGATACGCTTGCAACATTGTATGTGTATAATTGTTTAAATAATAATTAAAGATTTGAGTTATTGCCCTTATTTATTATTTTGCATATTATTGCACTAAAATACATTGGAAAGATGATATGAGTAAATTAATAGAAATTGAAAAATTAATTGATGAAATCAATAAATTACACTTAGCTTATTCTCAAGATTACTTTAAGACAGGGAAGGTTGAAAAAGTTAATTTACAACATACTTTTACCAAGGTTCCAACGGAGCCTATTCTGGCTTATCGTTTAAACTTACACGAATCGATCAATGATTATTTATTTAGAGCAGCACCTGTAAATATTCACTATTTTTATCGTGTCAAAACCTCTGAATCTATTTTAGCTAAAATAGAGAAATTTAAGTCTTGTAATGAAGGTTACCCTGTAAATAGTGTATTAAATGATATTTTCGGTGCGAGAATTATAGTAGATAGTGATACGATCCAAAAAGTAATGGAACAACTAGATGTTTGGAAAAGTGAAAAGCATTTAAAAAATTGGTACTTATGCGATAAAGATGAATATATTGGCATCCATATTTATTTCAAAAATGAAAGTAACTTCTATTATCCTTGGGAATTACAAATTTGGGATAAGAAAGATGCTGAAAATAACATCTCTAGTCATCAAAAGTACAAACGTTATTTTGTATAAAATCAAAAGCTTAACATCAAAAGGTGTTAAGCTTTTTTTAGAATAAATCACTATGATTGGCTAAACGAACTAATTTTAAAATGTCATCTTCAATATAATAAAGTAATAATAAATCTGGCTTAACATGACATTCTCGAAATAAAGCATAGTTACCTTTTAAGGTATGATCACGATATTTTACTGGTAATTTTTCTTCATTAATCAAATAATGTAAAACATCTACTAATGGACTTATCAACCCTACTTTCTTAAAGTCTTTTTCAAATGCTTTGGTTCTTTCAATTTTTAGCACTTTCAACCTCTTCTTCTGCCCAAGCAAAAAATTCATCCGCTGATGTTACAGTTGTATTTGTGCTATTAATTGCATCTTTCATCGCCTGTAGTGTTTCTGCATTTGGTTTTGGTTCATTTTCTTCAATGTAGCGAGAAATTAATTCACGAATAATGAAACTTGCCGATATTCCTTTGCTTTTACAAGTATGTAAAAAATCACTTTTTAATGCAGGATCAATTTTAAAATTCATTGTACTTTGTGTAGCCATAAAATCTCCTTTATAAGAATAAGGTATATAAAACGTAATTACATTATACATACTAAATTATAAAAAACGAGAAATTTTAGCTGAAAAAGTGGTGTTTTTAGTATGTTTGTGGGCGTATGTTCTGAATGTGAAAAAAAAGAGAAAGAACATCATAAAGTTTCAACAGAAATCTGCAAAAACCACGCTTACATCTATGTTGAAGACTTGCAAGCGGATTCCAGAATGCTCTAGAGTGAGTTGAACCATACATTGCCGTAAATATCCAACTATCAAGCCAGCGTACTAAATTCCATATAAACGACATAAACCATACACCCATTTGAGCAAATGTGAGGATTATAATAGGTTTAATTTTGTAACTTTCCATTACAATGATAATTGTTCACCGCCACACAGGCGGCTTAGGAGTTTTAGTTTCATTTTTAAAAAATAGATGAATTTAGAGCCATTTTGGGGTATATAAACACAGAAGTAGGCAAACAGAAAAAAGGGCTCGGAGGAAGCATTAAATGATCACTGCTAAAAATTTAATAAAAGAATATGAGAATGATGGTAATGTAAAGCTTATATTTTATAAAGAAAAGCCAACAAACGAAGTCTTTGACGTTAGAATTGAAATTGATGGAAAAGCAGATACAGAGTTGGGCTTGTTTTATTTTACTTTTGATAAAAATAAAATATTTAATTATTGGGAAGACTATCCTGAAAAATTAACCAAAGAAGAAAAAAGAAAATTTGATAAAGATAACCCTCATTATGCAAAATAAAATTCAATAAACCCCTTTAATATTCAAAAACCAACCCAGACTTTTATATCCCTTTTAAATTCAGCTATACCAAAATTGCCAATTTACTTCCTCTTTGGAAAAAGGAACTTCTTTGGCTTAAAGATTGCCATTCGCAAGTTTTACAGCAGTCCTTAAAAGACTTAGAAAAAGCCTTCAAAAATTTTTTTGCTAAGTGGGCTGATTTCCCTAAATTTAAACGAAAAGGTGTGAAAGAAAGTTTCCGTTTCCCACAAGGTTGCAAAATTAAACAAGAGAATAATCGCTTGTATTTGCCTAAAATTGGTTGGGTAAAATATATAAATTCTCGGCCTCTTGTTGGTGAAATTAAAAATATCACCGTAAGTGAAAAATGCGGACAATTTTTTGTGAGTATTCAAACAGAATTTGAACAAGAACGCCCCCAACATCAAGGCAGTGAAGTGGGGATTGATATGGGCATTGCTCGCTTTGCCACCCTTTCAAATGGCCAATATTTTGAACCTTTGAATGCCTTTAAAACTTATAAAGGCAAACTTGCTAAGTTGCAACAACAGCTTAAAAACAAAGTAAAATTCAGTAAAAATTGGCAAATGTTTTTAATGATTTATTTTAATTTTACGTGAGAAAAAACAAGTTATTTTTTTACAAAATATCTTTTTTTAAGGAAAAACCGCCACTGCATAGCAGTAAATATTTATAGTTTAAAAAGTGGAGCAGTAAATAAAAAGCAAAAAAAAAGCCGCTAATGCGACTATCTTTTAATTTGAATACCATTAAGAAATGGTGCCCGAGGGCGGACTTGAACCGCCACGCCTCGAAAAGCGAGGGATTTTAAATCCCTTGTGTCTACCGATTTCACCACTCGGGCAAGAGTGGAGCGGGAAACGAGGCTCGAACTCGCGACCCCGACCTTGGCAAGGTCGTGCTCTACCAACTGAGCTATTCCCGCATGTTAATTTTATGCTGATAAATCAGCATTGCTAATCAACGAGGTGCATTGTACTGATTTGATTTTCATAGTCAAACAAAAAAAACAAAAAAAAGTTCGAACGTTTAAATTTAATACTTTTTAATGGGTTTTTAACGTTTAACTGTTTGAAATTTAAAAATTTAGTGACAGGATTATTTGTGCTGCATAATTTTAACATCCATTGAAATATATAAAATTTCTGTCATCCCTCCTATCATATTCCCCAGTGAACAATTAATCTCATAAATATTGGTACAACAATATTCCTCTTGCAGGTAAAAGGAATAATCTTAAGCAATGCTTCACTATTAAAGTTTAAAGTACCAAAAACACTCACTTTTCATATAATTACCACCAATATTTAAATTTTATTTAAACTCGCCAAATCGTTTTTTTTTTGTACAATTCCAGCTCTTTGTTACTACTTAATAAGTAACTATATTTTTCTTTACGACATTTCCTGTCGTCGAGATTAGCCCTAACTTTGTTAGATTATCCATATCAAAGTAATAGAGACGAAATAATGACGAGAAATACAAAATTAGCACAACGTATTGGCGCAATTTTATTTAAATTGAATCAAGGAGAAAGATTAGATACGCAGGAACTTGCGGATGAATTTAATGTTTCTTTGCGAACCATTCAACGTGATTTTTGTGAGCGTTTAAATTTTTTAGAATGGGAAGAATGCGGAGATCGATTTTATAAAATTGATCGTAAAAAATTAGGCATTCTAACTGATGAAGATATTCAACGTTTTGCATTATTTAGTAGTATTAATCACCTTTTCCCTCAAATTGATCGTACTTTCTATCAAGAAAAGTTATTACAAAGCATCCAAGTTAAAGGCATTGATTATGAAAAAATTGAGCATTTAGCTTCAGAATTTGAAAGTCTTAATCAAGCCATTCAAAACCACCAGCAAATTATTTTTTATTACATCAAAAATGGAAACGATAAAGGCAAATATTATAAGGTGTGTCCTTATTGCTTAACTAACAAAAATGGTGTTTGGTATATTATTGCCACCGAGCAAAATAAACAAAAAACCTTTTGTTTTACCCAAATTAAACAGCTAAAAGTTTTACCTGAAACTTTTATTCCCAATACCCAATTAATCGCAGAAATTAAAGAAAATGACACTATCTCATTTGGTAATCAATTACCTGAAGTGGTCATTCAAGTGTCAAAATTTGCTGCCCCTTATTTTATTCGTCGAGCATTATTACCGAATCAAAATATCTTACACAAATTAGAAGATGGTGGATTATTAATATCTTGTAAAAATGTCCACGAATTAGATATTACACCGACCGTGCAATATTGGATCCCCCATTTAACTATCATTAGTCCCGTAGCTTTACAAACAACAATGATTGAAAAGTTACAACATTATCTTATTAACCACAAATAAGGAACATATATGAATTCTCAACTTCCATCTCAAAAAAAATTATTAGAGTACATTAGTAAAGTCGAACAAACAGTTACGCCTTTAGTCTCTTTTGGTATTAGTAATAATTGCCAAGAACTAAAAAAAGAAATTGAAAATGCCAAATTGGTTATTCCTGTGGTTGGTGGTTTTAGTGCAGGGAAAAGTACATTATTAAATTCTTTTTTAGGTGAAAAAGGTGAAAATCATATTTTACCAACCGCAATTACCGCTGAAACTTCTGTACCAGCAGAATTAATTTATGCTACAGAACCAAAAATGGAAATTATCAAATTAAAAGGTGGGAAGGAAGATTTTGCTAATTTTGCCGATGGCTTTGAATATGTTAAACAACAAGCCGCAGAAATTGATCGAGTTAAAATCTTCTTAAATAATGAAAATCTGAAAGATATTCAGCCTTTTATTTTAGTGGATATGCCGGGATTTGATTCTACGGTAGGTCAACATCAAGATGCCATTACTAACTATATGGGAGAGGCCGCCCATTTTATTTTTGTTAATAATGTAGAAGATGGCACTATTCATAAATCTATTAGCCAACGACTTGAACAAATTACTAATGTTTATAAAAAATCTTTTCATTTTGGTTTAACAAAAACAGATTTAAAACCTTTAAGTGATGTTGAAGAAGTACAAGAAAATATAAAAGAAATATTGGAAGAAGATTATGATTATCAAGGAAAAGTTTTAACATTTGATTTAGATGGTGCAAAAAATTTAAAAACTTTAATTGAAGAATTAGTTCCTGATGCATTATTTAAATCACGTTTTCTTGATGAATTAACTGCTCAAAATCAACAGTTACAAAATGCCATTAAAACTAAATTAGATTCTTTTGAACTTGAAGATTATCAATTACAAGATGCGATTGCAGGTGTTAAGGAAACGATTAAACAAACTCAAGAGCAAAGTAAGAAGCAACAACAAGAATTACAACGTCATATTCAACAAGGTGAGGCGAGCAGTATTGCCACAGCGGTAGTGACGGATTTATATAATAAAGTGGATTATTTCGCTAATTTAGGTAACAACCCTGAAGTATTAAAAACAGAAATTAATAATGCAGCACGCCAAAGTTTAGAAATGCATTTAAATACACGTTTAGACAGTATTAAAAATGCTATGCAAACAGATGTGAAATTTGCTTTACAAAATACATTATCCAACTTAAATGTGCCTACCGATTTTAGTCAACAACTTAGCCATTCAGCAGTCGTGCCTGATTATGTTAATGATAACAATATGAAACATTTAGTTAATGCGGGAGTGTTAGCCTTATCTTTTGTTCCTCAATTAAGTGCCATTATGAAAATTGCGTCACCTATTATTTTAGGGGTGGTAAATATTTTAGGGGGATTATTCTCTTCACAGCGCGTAGAAGCACCTCAACAAGATCCAAAAGAGTTATTAAAAAATCTTTTAATTAGCAAAATTATTCCAGATTTACAAACTCAATTAAATACACGGGTAGCAGAAATTTACAAACAGCAAACAGGGCAATTTATTGAGCATTTTAATCAACAAATTAAAGCTAATTTAGAAAAAGAAGAAAAAATGTTAATGAACACATTGCAAAATGAACAAAATAAACAAGCAGGCAGTGAAGAGCAAAAAGCAAAATTACAGCAAGCAGAAACACAACTGCAACAGTTATTACAAACATATTTAGCCAATTAAGGAAAGGTCATTTTATGAAAACAGCAAATTTAAAAACATATCAGTTATTAGAAAATGTCGAACAATTATCAGCCAAATATACTAAGGAGTTAAAATCACTTCAATTAGTATCCAATGTTACTTCAGCTGAAGAATTTAAAAAAACGATAGATAGCTATAAAAAGACAGATCGACTGTTAAAAATAGGGATTATTGGGCGAGTAAAAGCGGGGAAAAGCTCTTTACTTAATAGCTTATTATTTGATGGCAAATCTATTTTACCAAAAGCAGCAACCCCAATGACGGCAGCTTTAACCATAATGGCATATAGTGACGATAATAAAGCCCGAGCCACTATGGAGTTTTATCAACAAAAAGATATTGATGAATTAAAAAAAGAAGCGAATGAATTTGAAAAAGATAAACAACAATTGCGTGAAAAAATTATAGTTGAATTAACTAATGGGCGACGTAAATTATCACCATCAGAAATTCAACAACGTGCGGATAAAAGAGTAGATCGCGAAATGAAAAATGATGTTCATTTTGCTAGCTATGATCAATATCAACGTATTAAAAATTCAGGTGTTAAGCTTACAGATTTAGAACAATATCAAGAAATTAGTGCAGATAGTATTGAAGCACTTACCCATAATAAACTCAATGATTTTGTTGGTGCAGAAGGTAAATATATGCCTTTTACTAAAGCTGTTACCTTGTATTTACCTGATGAATCTTTAAAAAATTTACAAATTATTGATACTCCCGGAGTAAACGATCCTATTGCTTCTCGTGGTGAGAGAACTGAAAAATTATTACAAGAATGTGATGCGGTATTAGTGGTATCTCCATCAGGTCAATTTTTAAATCATGATGATATGGAGTTAATCGGCAGAGTCACCACTAAAAATGGTATTCAAGAAACCTATATTGTGGCAAGCCAAGCTGATAGTCAGCTATTTAATGATAAGCAATATGCTACGCCGCAAGAGGCATTTAATGAGCTTTCTCGTACGTTAAAATTCACAGCAGAGGAAATATTAACGGCGAAAGGAAAAGAAATGCCATTAATGGCCGGTATTTTAAATAAATTTAAGCAAAATGACATTATTTGTACCTCTAGTGTTGCCTTTAATTTATTAAAAGATTTTGATCAGCCAGCTAAATGGGATGAATTAATGGAGCATGTGTATAAGAATTTCCAACGTCATTATGCTTCAACCTTTGCAGACCCTAGTCTGGCAAAAGAGGCATTGCAAACCTTAATTAATTTAAAACCTATTTATGCCTTAATTGATGATATTAGCCAACGTAAAGAAAGCATTTTACAAGATAAGGTTAATGATTTATCTAAAGGAAAATGCCTTGAGGGAACAGAATTTATTGAGAAAGTAATACAGTGCGTAGAAACTCGAATTGAAGAGATTCAAAATGGTGATGAGCAAGAATTAAAAGCAAATCAGCAAAATTTATCAGCAGCGAAGCAAAGTTTGGAAAGTAATATTAATCCAAGTTTTAAAGCTTCAGTTGTCAAGGTAGAAAAAGAGTTGAAGGAACAGTTAACAACAAAAGTAACCGAATTATTTGATGGTTTTAATCCTAATCGAGCTAAGAAATCCAAAACAGAAACTAGAACGGAAACTTATGAAGTACAAGTATCGAGTGGTAGTTCATTAAGAAAACTCGGAAGTTGGCTATCATTTGGCTTGATTGATGATGGTGATCGTTATGAAACCCGTGAACGTCAATATACGGTAACCAGAAGCTTTGTTGCCCCTGCACAAATTAAATCTCAATTAAATGATATTAATGATCATATTGAAGAGAGTTTAAAAAATATTGCGGAGAAATATTTGAAAGAATGGAAAATAACTTCTAAACGTAACTTCTTAGCTGAAATAATAAAGTTAAGACAAAGTAATGTTGATTTAAAGAAAGAGCAAGCAGCCAAGGCTTCTGAATGTATCCAATATCATTTACCTACTTTTAAAATTAATAAAATCTTGCCTTCGCATTTAGATATTTCATCAAACCAATATGACAGTGCGGGTGATCGTTATATTCAAGAAGCGAAAAAATACATTGATTCTCAAGAAGCTCATGCTAACCAAAAAGTGCAAGAGTTTTTACAACAAGTTATGGCGACTTTAAATAAAGCAGATCCTTGTGGAGATATTTTGGAATATATCCAAACAGGCTTAGCGCGGTTAATGAAGGATTTACAAAACAAGGAACAGAGTATTCAAAATTACACTGAAATGAGAAATCAATTTAATCAATTATTAGGTTTAGAGAAATAGTATGAAAGAAAAATTACAACAATCTTACCAAGATTTAGATAAATTTTGGTTATCTGGTAAAAAGAAACAGGCCATAAAATTAAATGTGCAGGAATTAGAATTACATTCAGATCAGTTAACGGTGGAATTAAAAGAAACCCATTCTGAATTGGATCAAACTAAAACTGTATTAGTAAAAACTGAGGAAGATTTAACGGGCACTAAAGAAAACTTAGCCCAAACCCAAGGGGAGCTTGAAAAAACAAGTTCAACCTTAAAGGAGACGGAATCTACTTTACATACTACCCAAGAAGAATTGCAACAGACTCATAGGGAATTAGATCAAACTAAAACTGTATTAGTAAAAACTGAGGAAGATTTAACGGGCACTAAAGAAGACCTAGCCCAAACCCAAGGGGAGCTTGAAAAAACAAGCACAACCTTAAAAGAAACGGAATCTACTTTACATACTACCCAAGAAGAATTGCAACAAACTCATACAGAATTAGATCAAACTAAAACCGTATTAGCAAAAACTGAGGAAGATTTAACGGGCACTAAAGAAAACTTAGCCCAAACCCAAGGGGAGCTTGAAAAAACAAGTTCAACCTTAAAGGAGACGGAATCTACTTTACATACTACCCAAGAAGAATTGCAACAGACTCATAGGGAATTAGATCAAACTAAAACTGTATTAGTAAAAACTGAGGAAGATTTAACCGGCACTAAAGAAAACTTAGCCCAAACCCAAGGGGAGCTTGAAAAAACAAGCACAATTTTAAAGGAAACGGAATCTACCTTGCATAATACTCAAGAAGAATTGCAACAAACTCATACGGAATTGGATCAAACTAAAACTGTATTAGTGAAAACTGAGGAAGATTTAACGGGTACTAAAGAAGATTTGGCTCAAACCCAAGGGGAGCTTGAAAAAACAAGTTCAACCTTAAAGGCAACGGAATCTACTTTACATACTACCCAAGAAGAATTGCAACAAACTCATAGGGAATTAGATCAAACTAAAACCGTATTAGTGAAAACTGAGGGAGATTTAAGCCAGACTCAAGAAAAGCTAGAGGAAACTTCTGAAGATTTAACCCAAAAAGAATGGACTCTTAAAAATACTCAAAAAGAGCTGTTAACAACTAAAACAAACTTACAAACAACCATATTAAGAGAAAAACTCGTTGCAGCTTTATTAAATGCAAATCAAGTTAGTCCGGCATTACAGGAATATTTTGATGCATTAAATAATGATTTTTTAAGCTTTGCCAATGAAGAAGCCTCTTTGAAAGAAGAGGCAGCCGCTTTATTAAAATTACAAGATATTGGAGAGCAATTAAAATTAATAAGTGCAAATCCAGCGTTTTATCAGAAAACAGTTATTGGTATTGCAGGTGGATTTAGTGCCGGTAAATCGGCCTTTATTAATAGTTTAATTAAAGATAAAAATATTAAACTGGCAACCAATATTAATCCAACAACAGCTATTCCAACCTATGTTTTAAATGGTGAAAATCAAATTAAAGCAGTGAGTTCACAAGGTGGGGTGGTGAATTTAGATAAAATTGATCCAGAATGCCACGCTAAATTATCTCATCAATTTATTAGCCAATTTGGTTTTAATTTAAAAAATATCATGCCACAAATATTTTTAAGTACCCCAATGCACTTTGAACATATTTGTTTTATTGATACCCCTGGATATGACCCTGCGGTAATGGATAGTCATTATACTTCTTCTGATAAAGAAACCGCTGAAACCTTTGCTCAACAGGCTGATGCATTAATTTGGGTCATTGGTTTAGATTCTAATGGAACCATTCCTCACACCGATTTAAATTTCTTACAAAATATTGTTAAGCAACAGGAAAAGCCTATTTATGTAGTGTTAAATAAGGCTGACTTAAGACCACCTTCAGATATTGAAGATATCTTAGAAACTGTTGTTGAGTTATTAGAAGACGATGATATTCCTGTCAAAGGGGTTTGTGCTTATAGCTCTTTAGATAATGAGGAGATCGAGTATTCAGGGACATCCTTATGGCAGTTTTTAAAAGGACTGAATAAGGCTGTAAAAAAACAAGATATTGTGATTAAGCAGTTGTATGAAGTGGATCAAATGTATCAAAAAGCGATTTTAGCAGAACAAAAATCCCATAAAGATATGCAAAATAACTTGGAATATCTTGGTTTAGCTTTATTACGCGATGGGCTAGATTTAGGAAGTGATGTACAAACACAGTTAGATGAAATGCAAGCACTGTATAATCCTAATCAGTTTAATCAACAACTTAAATCCTTAGAAAAAGTGATGGCAAAATTAAGAAATGCCATTGAAAACAACTTTGGAAATAATGCTACGGTACAGCGTGAAATTGTAAAGAAAAAAGCAAGTAATAAAAAAAAGCAGTTTTTCAAGTCAAAGTCCCGCAAAGTTCGGAAATTTTAGAGCATGGTGGCAGCATTACTGAAATCAAAGTATCAGAAGGAGAAAAGGTGAAAAAAAGGCCAGACTCTTATGATGTTGAGTAGATTTAGCTCTAGCTCTATACGAAATATACATTCATTGTTCAGCTTCGCGGCTTTCGGGCTAGATGAAGAAAAATCTTACCCTATCTCCAGCCCTATCAATGGTACGGTGACAAAAATTAATGTTAAACCAGAAGATAAGGTAGAGGCTGGAGATATTGTGGTTATGATAGAAAGCTAGGATTGTTAATGTGTATAGCAATTAAAAATAATTTAATGAATAAATAAGAGACGAAACTATGGATATTTCTAATAGTGACCAGAAATTAGCAGATTCTCAATTACGTGAGAAATTAGTTGCAGCTTTATTAAATGCAAAACAGGTTAGCCCTGCAGTACAAGAATACTTTGATGTATTAAATACTGATTTTTTAAATTTTACTAAAGAAGTGAGCAGTTTAAGAGAAGAAGCCGCAACATTATTAAGCTTACAGAAAATTGGTGAGCAATTAAAATTAATAAGTACAAATCCTGATTTTTATAATAAAACAGTTATTGGTATTGCGGGTGGATTTAGTGCCGGTAAATCGGCCTTTATTAATAGTTTAATTAAAGATAAAAATATTAAACTGGCAACCAATATTAATCCAACAACAGCGATTCCCACTTATGTTTTAAATGGTGAAAACCAAATTAAAGCAGTGAGTTCACAAGGTGGGGTGGTGAACTTAGATAAAATTGATCCACAATGCCACGCTAAATTATCTCATCAATTTATTAGCCAATTTGGCTTTAATTTGAAAGATATTATGCCGCAAATATTTTTAAGTACACCAATGCACTTCGAGCATATTTGTTTTATAGATACCCCAGGATATGACCCTGCGGTAATGAATAGTCATTATACTTCTTCAGATAAAGAAACTGCTGAAACCTTTGCTCAACAGGCTGATGCATTAATTTGGGTAATTGGTTTAGATTCTAATGGAACCATTCCTCAAACTGATTTAAATTTCTTACAAAATATTGTTAAGCAACAGGAAAAGCCTATTTATGTGGTGTTAAATAAGGCGGACTTAAGACCACCTTCAGATATTGAAGATATCTTAGAAACTGTTGTTGAGTTATTAGAAGACGATGATATTCCTGTCAAAGGGGTTTGTGCTTATAGCTCTTTAGATAATGAGGAGATCGAGTATTCAGGGACATCCTTATGGCAGTTTTTAAAAGGACTGAATAAGCCTGTAAAAAAACAAGATGTTGTAATTAAGCAGTTGTATGAAGTGGATCAAATGTATCAAAAAGCGATTTTATTGGAGCAAAAAGAGCATAAAAAATTACAAACTGTTTTAGAGGATGTCGGCTTTTCTTTATTACTTGAGAATATTGATGCGGAACATTCATCTCAAGAAATATTAGATAGTATTAAACAGCTTTATAATCCAGTTAAATTTAATAACCAATTGAAAGCATTAGAAATAGTTATTGAAAAATTAAGAAATGCAATTGAAAAAAGTTATACATTACCTTCAACTTTACGTCGGGTAAAAATAAATAGTAAGGATATTTTGTTATCTAAAAAGTTTGCAAAAATAAATAGCAAAATAAAAGTATATGCACCTTATTTTTCTTCAATTAATCCTTATGTCGATAAAGTACACATAAAAAAAGGTGATTTTGTTAAAAAAGGGGATTTATTACTAACTATTAATGGCAAAAATAACAATAAGGAATTTGTTTATTCAGAATATGAAGGTGTGGTTGTTGATGTATATGTAAAATATTTTGATGCTATTGAAAGTTCAGACCCTATTCTTACATTATCGGATACTATGGATATTGAACAAGATTCTGAAATTGAAAATAAGAATGTTAAATCAAAACCTCATAAAATAAAGGAAACAATTAAAGTAACTAAAAAAGTAAAAACTTCTGAAAAAGTTAAAATTTCTAAAAAGATTAAAACTGAACCAAAAAATGTAGTATCTAAAAATATCGTAATCCCTCCGAAAATGTTTACTTTTAATTTGATGTATATAAATAAAATAAACGTATTGGAAGGTGAAAAGGTGACAAAAGGCCAAGTGCTTATGGTGATTAACGAAACTTCTCAAGTTAAGCATAAAGCTAACTCAGTCACTCAGTCACTTTTTGGTACAAATTCTAAATATACGAATGATTTAATCACAGACGAAGAAAAATCTTATGCCATTAAAAGTCCTTTTGAAGGAAGGGTGGCTAAAATTTATTTTAAACAAAATGATGAAGTCGCAGCTGGAGATTGTGTCGTAATGATTGAAGTTTAGAAAGTAAAATTTATCTAACGACATAACCTGTCTTGAGGCATTTAAATTATTTGATAACCTAGTGATAAAGATAAACAAGCATTGAATATATGATGTTTAATGTAAATATTTTAGGAGAAATAAGATGACCATTGAATTACCCCCTACAAATGCAGAAGTTTTTAACAAATTAGTTTTGTCTAATGAAGTTAATAAGAAGTTAGCCTTTATTGAAGAAAGTAAACTTTCTAATAAACAGAAAGAGAGAAAAATAAACTACAGTATTACCTTTGCAGTAGGTGATGGCAAAAGTACTAAGTTGTACATGTCTTTTGTCCCAGATAGCTTCCCAGATGTACCGGCCTGTCATGCGAAATATGCGTACGGTGTTTTTGATAAAAACATGAAGTTTCTGTTTAAATTGACCAATGAAGAATGGATTGAGAATCTAGGTGAATTAAGATTCGGTAAAGACACTGTAAAATTATCCACAGTGCAGTCAATGGCGACTATGGGTAAAGTCTATCCACCATTTTTCTTACGTCCGGTTCGTATTGAGGCAGACGGAACTAAAGAAGGATTTGAAGTATATGATACGTACATGGAACTATTAGGGTTGACTAAAGAACAAACTATTGAGATGCATAAGATGCTCGACGACGATTATTGTCGAGAAAGATTATCTAATATGCCTGAAATTTGTGAGAAATATAATCTACCGCAGCGCTTTTGGATAAAAAATTAATTGAATATTGTTCCTAATAAAGTTTATTGACGAAAGATTTTAAAGTTATAAAAGATTGCACTTTTATTGTGCAATCTTTTTTTATTTGATTATTAATAAAATATCAAACCTCCGTCTTATCCTTATACTCACAAAGATCCTCAATAATACAAGAGCCACAACGAGGTTTGCGGGCGATGCAGGTGTAGCGGCCATGGAGGATAAGCCAGTGGTGGACATCCACTTTAAATTCGGCAGGCACCACTTTTAAGAGTTTTTCTTCCACTTCAACCACGTTTTTACCTGGGGCGAATTTAGTACGGTTGCAAACGCGGAAAATATGAGTATCCACGGCAATGGTAGGCCAGCCGAAGGCCGTGTTTAAAACCACATTGGCGGTTTTGCGGCCCACACCGGCGAGGGCTTCGAGCGCGGCGCGATCTTCGGGCACTTCGCCATTATGTTTATCTAATAAATCACGACAGGTTTTTATAATATTGGCGGCTTTGCTGTTATACAGGCCAATAGTTTTTACATATTCTTTCAAGCCATCTAAGCCCAAATCCCAAATAGCTTGCGGCGTATTGGCGACAGGGAAAAGTTTTGCCGTGGCTTTGTTGACCCCTTTATCCGTGGCTTGAGCAGAAAGAATCACCGCGATCAACAATTCAAAGGCATTACTAAAATTTAGCTCCGTAGTCGGATGGGGATTTTGATCTCGTAAGCGTTGTAAAATTTCAATACGTTTTTGTTTATTCATAATCTTCAGCGTTTCAAATTATTTTTTATCTATTTGATGATCGATCATATTTTTTAGCGCCAATAAAATGCCCAAGCCTAAGAAAGCCCCCGGCGGTAAAATGGCGAGTAAAAATTGATTATCCAAATGATAAAAATGTAAATGTAAAACTGTTGCCCAGCTTCCTAGTAGATTTTCAATTCCAATAAATAAACTGCCAGTGCCTAATAATTCTCGCAATGCCCCTAAAATAAAGAGAATAAAAGTCATCCCAATCCCCATCGCAAAGCCATCAAAAACAGAATGTAAGAATGGATTTTTAGAGGCATAGGCTTCCGCACGGCCGATAACGATACAGTTGGTAACGATTAAAGGAATAAAGATCCCAAGAGATTCGTAAAGAGTATAGGTATAAGCATTCATAATTAATTGCACCATTGTTACCGTGGTAGCAATAATCATCACATAAATTGGAATGCGAATTTCACTTGGAATATGTTTTCTAAAGAGCGACACCACAGAATTGGTACAAATTAAAACAAAAATTGTGGCAATTCCAAGGCCTAAAGCATTGGTGGCGGAGTTGGATACCGCCAGCAAAGGACAAAGACCAAGTAGCTGAACTAATGCTGGGTTGTTCGTCCAAAACCCTTGTTTAAACAGCGTTGCCCAAGGGCCTTTAGCTTTTTCTTGATTGGCTTGTGGAGCTTGAGTTTGTGGATTATCCATTATTGATTCTCCTGCTGTGGCGTTTGTAATAAGCGTTGTTCAATATTTTCCTGTTTTATAGCTTTTAATAAGGCTAAGGAGGCAATTTTTACTTGATTAACTACAGTTCTTGGGGTGATGGTGGCGCCGGTAAATTGGTCAAATTTACCGCCATCTTTTTTCACAGCCCAATCTTGTAAATTATCCGGACGTAAAAATTTATGGCTAAAAGAAAGTGCCCAATCAGAGAATTTAAGTTCAATTTTATCCCCTAATCCTGGCGTTTCGTGTTGTTCAATGGTGCGCATTCCTAACACTTCGCCTTCTGGCGTTAAGCCCACTAATAAACGAATTTCCCCTGAGTAACCTTCTGGTGCAACGGTTTCAAAGGCATAAGCACTAATTTTTCCTTGCTTTTTGGCAATGCAAATTTTGCGAATATTGGCACCCGGAATAAAATCTTGCGCCGTTGGGCGGCAAGTCGTTAATAAATTATTATCATAATAGGAATGAGGAATAACTTGGGTTAACAATGCTTTTTGATTTTCCTCAATCACCTCATTAATTTTCGCTTTTGTTGCAAAATAAACACCGGCAGAAAGGGCGGTACAAATTAAAGCCACAAATCCCAGTAATAAACCATAGCGTTTCGTGGTAGTTAAAATATTGTTCATTTTAAGCTCCTCGTTTTATATGATGACCGGCGACGCGAGGGCGAGTGTAATGGTCAATAAGTGGTACGCAAATATTGGCTAATAAAATGGCAAAAGCAATAGCATCAGGGAAGCCACCAAAATAGCGAATAATATAAACCAACAAGGCAATTAACATTCCGAAGACAATTTTCCCTTTCGGCGTAATGGAGGCGCTAACCGGATCGGTGGCAATAAAGAAGGCCCCAAACATTGTGGCACCGCTGACCATTTGCCACATTGGCGTAGGGCTGGCATCTACCACAAGCCAATGAATGCTGGCTAAAATAAATAAGCTGACTAAAAATGCCGTCGGAATTTGCCAATGAATCACTTTTTTCCAAATTAAAAACACACCGCCAACGAAAAAGGCAAGGTTAATTTGGGTCCAGCCAATGCCTTCCAACCAGTAGCGATCGGTTAAAGGCAAAATACTTTGTAAAATTGGGTTTTGGTGAATTTCGGAATAACTTAAAAAGCCTTCTTTAGTGGCTGTTTTGAAGGTATTTAATGGTGTCGCTTGAGTTAAGCCATCAATAGAGCTAGTAAACTGATCTAAACTTAAACCATTGCAGGTACTTTCTTTGAAAATTAAATGTAAAGTGTCAAGCAAGGTTGGGCTATGTTCAAATAAGGATACCGGTGGCATCCAAGATGTCATTTGCACAGGGAAGGAAATTAATAAAATAACATAGCCGACCATAGCAGGATTAAATAAATTCTGCCCCAAACCGCCATACACGTGTTTGCCAAGCATTACCGCACAAAATGAGCCAATTAAAATAATCCAATAAGGGGCATAAGGTGGAATGGCCATGGCTAAAATCAGAGCCGTTAAGGTGACGCTAAAATCTTTAATGTAAAAGAATGTTGGCTTACCACGTAAGAGAGTCACCATCAACTCTAAGGCAAGGGCAAAGGTGACGGCGAGGATAATTTGAATTAAAACGCCGTAGCCAAAATAATAAACTTGCACCACCAATGCGGGTAACATTGCGGCAATAACCCAAAGCATAACCTTTGCGGTTAATGCACCGGAATGGGTGTGGGGGGAGCTTGTTAGTTTAAACATTGATTTCTTTTAATCCTTTAATGATTTATTTTCATTTGCTTGCTGTTGGGCGAGTTTTTTCGCTTTAGCACGAGCAATGGCGGCTTGCACCGCGGCTTTTCTTGGATCCACAGGTGTTGCCGGAGCGGGTTCTGCGGAGCTTTCTGTTTCTGCTGAAACGCCTTGCTGTTGGGCTAACTTTTTCGCTTTAGCACGAGCAATGGCGGCTTGCACCGCGGCTTTTTTTGGATCCACAGGTGTTGCCGGAGCGGGTTCTGCGGTGCTTTCTGTTTCCGCTGAAATGCCTTGCTGTTGGGCGAGTTTTTTCGCTTTAGCACGGGCAATGGCAGCTTGCACCGCGACTTTTTTTGGATCCACAGGCGTTGCCGGAGCGGGTTCTGCGGTGCTTTCTGTTTCCGTTGAAACGCCTTGCTGTTGGGCGAGTTTTTTCGCTTTAGCACGGGCGATGGCAGCTTGCACCGCGGCTTTTTTTGGATCCACAGGTGTTGCCGGAGCGGGTTCTGTGGTGCTTTCTGTTTCCGCTGAAACGCCTTGCTGTTGGGCGAGTTTTTTCGCTTTAGCACGAGCAATGGCGGCTTGCACCGCGGCTTTTCTTGGATCCACAGGTGTTGCCGGAGCGGGTTCTGCGGTGCTTTCTGTTTCCGCTGAAACGCCTTGCTGTTGGGCTAACTTTTTCGCTTTAGCACGAGCGATAGCAGCTTGCACCGCGGCTTTTTTATCCTCTGTCGCATTGCCTTCTGGGGCATTGTTAGCCGGAGAGGTTCCCGCTTGTTGTGCTTGTTTACGTGCTTTAGCTCGGGCGATAGCAGCCGCAACGGAGGCTTTTTTCTCGTCTGTAGAGGCGCTGTTTGCCGTTGGCGTCGTTGCGTCTTGGCCTTCTTGTGCAGCTCTGGCTTGTTGTCTGGCTAAGCGGCGAGCTTTACGTTGTGCCATAATTTCACTGTTATCCGGTAAAATTTCCCCGTTATCGGTGTGAATAGTTTTAATTTGTGGTGCTGATTCTTCCGCTTTTTTGGCTTTTAAACGAGCAAGGGCGGCTTGAACAGGATCCACCCCTTGTTTTTTCTCCACTTCTGCACGACGAGCTTGAGCCAGTTTTTCGGTTTTGGCTTTTCTTTCTTCTGCGGCTTTTTCTAAGCGGGCTTTACGGGCTTCAAAGCGAGCTTTGGCTTCATCGGCTTTGCGTGCTTTTTCTTTAATTTCCCAAATTTTTGCTTTTTCTTGGCGGAAATATTGAATCAATGGAATATGGCTTGGGCAAACATAAGCACAAATTCCACATTCAATACAGTCTTTTAATTGATATTGTTGGGATTTTTCATGATCTTCTTCACGGGCAAACCAATATAATTGCTGTGGCATTAAGCGAACCGGGCAAGCATCAGAGCAAGCAGAACAGCGAATACAAGATTGCTCCGGTTCTGGTTCGCTATATTCTTGTTCATTGGGAGCCAATAAGCAGTTGCTGAGTTTGGTAATTGGGGCATTTAAGTTAGGAATAATAAAGCCCATAAATGGCCCGCCCATAAAGACAGGGAAGTCCGTATTATATTGGTAACCGCCTTGTTGTAGTAAATGGATAATTGGCGTCCCTATGCGGGCAAGGTAATTGCCTTTATGGGGAATGCTTTCACCTGTGAGGGTCACAACACGTTCGATTAAGGGTTCGTCATTGACAATGGCACGTTTAATCGCGAAAGCTGTACCAACATTATGCATTAATACGCCAATGCTGGAAGAGCGTTGGCCACTTGGTACTTCCATTCCTGTAAGCACTTGAATGAGTTGTTTTGCCCCGCCAGAAGGATATTTAGTGGGGATTACGCGAATATCAATATCTTTTTGTTTGCGTACGGCTTTTTTTAGGGCTTTAATGGCTTCCGGTTTGTTATCTTCAATGGCGATGACGGTTTTTTCCGGTTTTAGAATATGTGCCAAAATGCGTGAGCCTTCTAACACTTCTTGTGGATAATCGCGCATAAGGCGATCGTCACAAGTGATGTAGGGTTCACATTCTGCCCCGTTAATAATTAATAATTTGACTTTATCTTGGGCGCTTTTTATTTTCGCCGCCGTTGGGAACACCGCCCCGCCGAGGCCTGCAATGCCAGCATGATAAATGCGATCAATTAAAATATCTGGCTGAATATTTTTATAATCCAGCATAGGGAATTGCTCCCGCCATTGATCTTTGCCGTCTGCAGAAATTTCAATGGTGAGTTCCGACATTCCAGAAGGGTGAGCCGCCACATAAGGTTGAATATTGGTCACTGTGCCTGAAGTAGGGGAATGTACTGGCAAAGCACGTAAGCCATCGCCATTAGTTAAGGCTTGTCCTTTTAATACATAGTCGCCCGCTTTCACTAAAATATTACCTTGATTACCGGCGTGTTGTTTAACGGGAATATAAAAGGTTGCCGCTAATTCGGTGTGTTGAATTGGGGTGCCGTTAGATTGAGATTTCATTTCAAGGGGATGAATGCCACCGGGAAAATCCCAAAGTTTATTTTTATTGTAGGCTTGGATAATATCGCTCATTTGTCCCCCGTTAATATTGTTTTTTTCGCCGTTGTGGTGTTTACCACAGGGATAATGAGATCAGGGTCAAATTTCCAATTCCAATCATTAATATTTTTTTCTAAAGGTTCCATAGTAATACAGCTTGTAGGACAAGGGGCGACGCAAAGAGTACAGCCGGTGCAAAGATCTGGGATGACGGTATGCATAGATTTATTGGTACCAATAATGGCATCTACCGGACAGGCTTGAATACATTTGGTGCAACCAATACACATATCTTCGTGAATCAGTGCCACCATTGCTTCTGGTTCCCCTTCTTCAAAATCGGTGGCAGGCACTTCGACGCCTAAAAGATCTGCAATTTTAACCACAACAGGTTGGCCACCGGGAATACATTTTGTAATATCTTCGCCGTTGGCAACGGCTTCGGCATAGGGTTTGCAACCGGGATAGCCACATTGGGCACATTGGCTTTGCGGTAAAATGGCATCAATTTTTTCCACAATGGGATCGGATTCTACTTTTAATTTAATGGAGGCAAAACCTAAAATTGCCCCGAGAATCAGGGCAATAATTGCGACGATAATTAAAACAAGATAGATGGTATTCATTATGTTCTCACCAATCCTGTAAAGCCCATAAATGCGAGGGACATTAAGCCCGCAGTAATTAGCGCAATGGAAGCTCCTTGAAAAGGTCGAGGGACATCTGCACCCGCTAAACGTTCACGTAAAGCGGCAAATAAAACTAAAACTAATGCAAAACCTAAAGAGGCACCAAATCCATAAACGACGGATTGGGTAAGGTTGTGAGCTAAATTTACATTTAATAATGCCACCCCTAAAACCGCGCAGTTAGTGGTAATTAAAGGTAAGAAAATGCCAAGTAAACGGTATAAATCCGGGCTTGTTTTATGGATGATCATTTCAGTAAATTGCACCACAACGGCAATGACTAAAATAAACATTAAAGTCCGTAGAAAAATGGCATTAAATGGCATTAATAGATAATGGTCAATTAAATAAGAGCACAAAGAGGCTAAGGTCAGGACAAACATTGTGGCTAACCCCATACCAATTGCGCTTTCTATTTTATTGGAAACCCCCATAAATGGACAAAGTCCTAAAAACTTCACAAGAACGAAGTTATTAATCAGTGCGGTACTAATAATTAAAAGTAGATAATCAGTCATAAATTCTTTGGTTCATAAAAATGATCTGCACATTATCCTCGTTTTATCTTGTTAGGGCAAGTTTTCAAGGGGGAAGGAATGTACAAATTATTCATTTTTTTGAAATTTTCAAATTATTTTTAACCCTAAAGGATTAATCAATGGCTAAAGCTTGTTTGATAATTTGTTTTTTCAGTGGCGTACATTTTTCTGCAAATAAGAGAGCAGAATTCCGCAAAATTTTTAAGGGTAAGATCTCTTCTTTAAAGCCTTTATAACACAGATCCATCGCCGTTTGCATTAAGAGGTTATCGTATTTTCTTTTTTGCTGATAATGCTGAATTAAATAATCGGAGGTAATGGTTTTTTGGGTTTGAGCAGCAGAGCGAAAAGTTTCAATAAGTTGGTTAACATCTTTAAAACCAAGATTCACACCTTGCCCCGCTAAAGGATTAATCGTATGAGCGGAATCTCCCACTAAAATCACGTGATTTTTAACATAATCAAGGGCGTGTTGACGGGTTAAAGGGAAAGAACCAAATTGTTGGATGGATAAATCTAAAAATTGATAAGGAAAATGCTGTTCGATTTCCTTAATAAGTTGAGGGGGAGAAAGGGATTTTAATTGTTTTATTTTAGTTGGGCTATCGTACCAAATTAAGCAAGCTTGACCGTCTTTTAAAGGGAGTAATGCCCGTGGGCCGGAAGTATAAAATTTTTGCCAAGTAACTGGCGGAAAATGATTTTTCGTTTGCACTAAAATTAAAAAACAATCTTGACGATATTGCCAACCACTGACCCCAATGCCTGCCATTTCACGGACTTTTGATTTTGCCCCATCGGCGGCGATCACCCAAGGGGTTTCAAATATTTGGCCGTTGTGTAATTCAATTGTCCAATGATGATTTTGAAAGGCCATTTTTTTAATGGAACAATTTGTGGAGGTGTGAATATTTGAATAAGATGGAAAGGTTTGCCAGAGGCCCCATTGAATTAAATTATTTTCAAGCATAAAGCCGAGTTGAGGGAGGTTTAAAAGTTGGCTTGAAAAATGGGCATCAAAGCCTTGCATTTCCCCCACTTGTAATTCGGAATAAGGGGTAATGTGCCCTTGTTGAATAAAATCCCAAGCTTTTAATTTTTTAAGTAAGGAAACCGAGCCTTCGCTAATGGCGGAAATACGTAAATCATAAGGTTGGTTAAAATCATAAGAGGGAGGAGGGGATTTTTCAATGAGTTGAATTTGAAGGCCTAATGGAGCAAGACCAGAAGCACAAGCCGCGCCAGTCATTCCCCCGCCAATAATTACAATATCTTTATATTCTTTATTTGCCATCATAATTTATTGTTACATTTAAGTATGAAAAGATAGGTGTTATTATAGACATATTCTCGTTATAAAAATAGAAAATATATTTTTTTACCATTCTTTTTGTCTTTTACATCTCAGTGGAAGTTAAAAACCGTCCCTAACCGCAAAAATGATGATTATGATGATTATAAAGGACGGTTTTTGATTTAGCTAAATAAATTTAGTGATTTCTTTAGCCTCTAAGCGAACACTTGGATGAGCGGTGTAATTTGCTTTTCCAACAGCTAAGATCATTACTGGTACAAAACGCTCCGGATCTAAGCCTAAAGCCTCGGCGATTTGATCTTCTTCAAATCCACCAATAGGATTCGTGTCATAACCATAAGAACGGGCCACTAACATAAATTGCATCGCCGCTAAGCTAGCATCAATTTTCACAATATCATTCATTTTTTGTGGCGTTGCCTGTTCATAATAAGGCACAAAGGTGTCTAATACTTGCTGTTTAATTTCTTCTGGCATATGGCCGGCAGCCACAGCACGAGAGAAAATATCTTCAGCATTTTCATGGCATTTTAAATCCCCAAAAATCACTACCATCGCCGCTGAAGTGTCATTTTGACGCACATTAAAACGAATTAAAGGGCGTAGTAAATCTTTCCCTTCCGCACTTTCTACCACCACAAAACGCCAAGGTTGTAAATTAACAGAAGAAGGGGCTTTTACTGTTTTATTGATGATCTCTAGCATTTCTTGCTGCGGAATTTTAACGCTGTCATCAAATTCTTTTATAGAGTGACGATTATAAGCAATATCTGCAAAATCATTATTTTTCATATTATCCTCTCTAGGTTTTAAATATTAGTAAGTATTTTCAACAACAGTACGCACATCAGCAGGCGTTACTTTGCCATCAACACCAATGCCTAACCAACCACGATCAGTAAAGCGTTTTTCAATAATTTCAGCGGCATTTGCGAAATCTTCCGTATAATCTGAAAGCACAGTGCTAATGCCTAAAGAACGGAAGAAAGCCGCGGTTTTTTCAATACCTTGTTGCGCTTTTTCTTCTAAAGAACCTTCTTTTACATTCCATACGCGTTGTGCAAGTTGGGCGAGTTTTTGTTTTTTGCTGTCAAAACAATGTTGATAATAACTTGGCATTACAATGGCTAAGGTGCGGGCGTGATCAATACCAAATAAGGCGGTAAATTCGTGGCCAATAGCGTGAACGCCCCAGTCTTTTGGTACACCTTGTCCAATTAAACCATTTAAAGCCATAGTACAGCTCCACATAAAGTTTGAGGCGGCTTCGTAATTTTTAGGGTCTTTAACAACAGTAGGACCGACTTCCGCTAAAGTTTGTAAAATACTTTCTGCAAAGTGATCTTGTAAAATGCCGCCGGCCGGGTAGGTCATATATTGCTCTAACACATGCACAAAGGCATCAACCACCCCATTAGCAAGTTGGCGTTCTGGTAAAGATTGAATCACGGTAGGATCTAAAACAGAGCATTGTGGGAATAATAAAGGCGAATTAAAAGAAAGTTTTTCTTTTGTTGCTCGACGAGAAACGACGGCACCAGAATTCATTTCAGAGCCAGTGGCGGGTAAAGTTAAAATGGTAGAGAACGGCATTGCAGCTTTAACTTCAAGTTTTTTAGCAAGAATATCCCAAGGATTTTCCCCTTCATATTTCACCGCAGCAGAAATAAATTTTGCCCCATCAATCACCGAGCCTCCACCAACAGCCAGAATATAATCTAATTTTTCCTTTTTAATAACCTCAACAGCTTGCATTAACACTTCATATTCAGGGTTAGCCGGCACGCCACCAAATTCAACAATTTGAAAGTCTTTTAAATGGGTTTTAATTTGGTCATAGACGCCATTACGTTTAATGCTACCGCCACCGTAAAGCATTAAAATTTTCGCGTTTTGTGGGATTTCTTGTTTAAGGTGGGAAATTTGATCTTTACCGAAAAGAATTTTAGTTGGATTTTTATAAATAAAATTTTGCATAACGAGCTCCTAATTTTCTAGTTGTTTTGCATGCAATGTATTTTATATAAAAAAATTTTTATTGCAAGAAGTTTGCATGCAAAGTATAATTTTTTTCGTTTTTTAAAAAAGGAGCAAATAACAATGACAGATTCACAAGATTCCCCAAGGCTTAAAAATTTACTGTGTCACCGCCTTTACACAGCCTCTAACGCCATAACCCGTACCTATCGTTCTTTTTTAGAAAACTTAAATCTTACTTATCCGCAATATATTACGATGATTGCCTTATGGGAAAAGGATAATCTCAGTGTGAAAGAGCTTCATCAAATTACGGAAATTGATAACGGTTGTTTAAGTTTAATGTTGAAAAAAATGGTGGAGAAAAAATTAATCACCTTAGCACCGTGCAGTAAAGACAAACGAATAAAATATGTGCGGCTTACAAAAATGGGACGCCAATTAGAAGCAACGGCAAAACTTGAAAAAAATAAAATTGAACAAACTCGTACAAAACGCTTAACAGAAGAAGAATATAATCAACTTGTTGATTTACTTGATAAATTAAAAAACAATCTTTTACAAAAATAACCAGGAGAATAATGATGCTAACCCTTCATCACTTACAACATTCACAATCTTTTCGTATTGTATGGCTTTTAGAAGAGCTAAATATTCCTTATGAATTGAAAATTTACCCAAGAGATCCTGTTAGCGGTCTCGCACCAACAGAATACAAAGCATTACATCCAGCAGGCACCGCCCCAGTAATTAGCGATGGTGACGTCGTATTGGCGGAAACAAACGCCATTGTGGATTATATTTTGGATAAATATGAGCCAACACCGCGCCTACGTCCAGCGAAAGAAAGCCCAGAGAGAGTGCCATATTTATATTGGTTTAATGCGGGCCAAGGCAGTTTAATGCCAATGTTATTAATGGTGTTTATTATTAATAAAATGACAGAAAAATCGCCCGAAAGTATTCAACAAGAAGTCAAAACGCTTACACAAAGTGCAATGGAAGGATTTTCCATTCCACGAATTCAAGCATTATTAAAACTAATGGATGAACATTTAATTGAGCAAGATTATTTAGCGGGAGAAACCCTCACCGCCGCAGATATTGTTTTAAGCTTTGAATTACAAATGTTAAAAACCATGCCATTTATTAATTTACCAGAATCTTATCCTCACATTTTTAACTACATTCAACATATAGAAAGTTTAGCGAGCTTCCAACGTGCGGTAGAAAAAAGTGGCGATTTTCAATCAACTTTAACGAAATAAAAGGAACAATTATGTCTATTTTAGATTCAGCTAAACGTCGTTATTCGACCAAAGTATTTGATGCCAGTAAAAAAATTAGCGATGCCGATATTATGGCATTAAAAGAAATTCTTCGTCTTAGCCCATCAAGTGTCAATATTCAACCATGGCATTTTATTGTGGCGAGAACCGCCGCCGGCAAGAAAAAAATTGCAACCGCTACTCAAGGCGTCAATCAATTTAATGAAAGCAAAATTTTAGATGCTTCTGATGTGATTGTATTTTGTGTACGCCAAGATATTAACGCAGAATATTTAACAAAATTATTAGCCCAAGAAAAAACCGATGGCCGTATGGCAAATGATGAAATTGAAAAAGTCATTAAAGAAGCTCGCGAGTATTTTGTAGGGTTACATACGGCAGATGAACAACAATTAATGAGTTGGGCAAGTAATCAAGTATTTTTAGCCTTAGGTAATTTATTGTTAGCCGCAGCAGATATGGGCATTGATGCCGTGCCAATTGAAGGTTTTGATGCGCAAGTATTAAGTCAAGAACTTAACTTAGCACAACAACATTTAGTGCCGATAGTTTTAGTCCCTCTAGGCTATCACAAAGCAGATGATTTTAATTTCGCTTTACCAAAATCCCGTTTCCCAATGGAAACATTATTTACTGAAATTTAAGGAAAAAAATGCAAAATTTTATTGAAAAATTACTTAACGTTCTTTCGCCAATTACATTGTTTGTGGGGCGTACTTTACTTGGTCTTTATTTTGTTTGGCCGGGAGTGATGAAATTCGTCCATTGGGATGGGCATATTGCTTTAATGGAAAAACATCATATGGTTATGATCCCGGTATTACTTGGCACAGCAGCCGTGGTTCAAATTGTTTTAGGTTCCGCCATTATTTTAAATCGTTTTGTCCCGATTGCAGCCTTAATCTTAGCGGGCTTAGTCATTTTAATTAACTTGAACTTGCACGATTTTTGGAATTTCCCAGGTGAAATGCAAAACTTTGTGAAAAATATGGCAATTTTTGGTGGCTTATTGGTGTTATCCGCCTTTAGTTGGAAAACTCGCCCACAAAAATAACGGAATTTTTCTTACTTAAAAACTCATCATTTAAATGGTGAGTTTTTTTTTGCTAAAAAAAAGAATAAAAGAGAAAAAGTAAAAAAAGTTTAACTATTCATCAGAAAAAAATAAATTAATTATCTTTTTTTGATATATGTCACAAAAGATAATTAAATTTAAGTAGATAAAATAATTTGCCACTGTTATTATTGCGAACCATTTTCATTAATATTTTTAATATAGGGACTTTAAAATTATGCGTCGTAAAAAAACACTGGAAAACAATCAAAAGTTTAATCGTTCAGATCCTAAAAAATTACAGAATTTGAATTTAAAAAAATCTTTTATGTTACTTCCTCTCTCTTCTTTACTTTTTTCATCCTTCGCTATTGCAGAAACTCTCGAATCAATTAATGTTGATACTGAAGAAGTTGAAACCAATAAGCCTTCCACCATTAAAAAAAGTTATTCCACTATTCAAAATGAAATGATCCGCGATACCAAAGATCTTGTGCGTTATAGTACAGGGGTTGGAATTGCGGATAATGGTCGTCGTAGCAAGGGTTTTGCTATGCGAGGGGTAGAAGGGAACCGTGTTGCTATTACCATTGATGGTATTTCTGTCCCCGCTTTTGAAGAAAACTCCCTATATAATCGTTTTGGTAATTTTAACAACTCCCGCTTAAGTATTGATTCAGAATTAGTGCGCAATATTGACATTGTGAAAGGGGCAGATTCTTTTAATCAAGGCAGTGGTTCTTTAGGTGGTGGCGTAAGTTATCACACCTTAAATGCCCAAGATATTACGGATAATAATAATGGCTGGGCAGGCTTTATTCGTTCCGGTTATGCCAGCAAAAATGATGAATGGGTTTATACCGCCAGCACCGCTTATCAAGGAGAGAAGGTTGATGCTATTTTACTTTACTCTCAACGTCGTGGTCATGAAATGGAAAGCCGAGGCGGTAATATTACGCCTTGGGCACAATATCCTGTTAAATGTTATAGCTGGGATACGGAAGAACGTTGTGCCGAAAAACATTTAGAAAAACAAAAAGAAATTGAAACTGACGCAAATTACGGGACTCGACGTATTCATCCCGATCCAGAAGATCATCGCTACCATAGTTATTTAGCCAAAATTAACTATCAAATTAATGCCGCCCATAAAGTGGGGGCGAGCCTTTCTGGTCAAAAACAAAACCAATATACTTGGGAACATTCTTATGATTATAGTTTAGGGGGATGGCGTGAAGTAGATGATTACGCAAGACGTTTAAACCTTAATTTCTACCATCTTTATACGCCTGAAGACGCCAGTGTCCTTTCTAAATTCCGTACAGATTTAGATTATATGAATGCCTATAATGGTGCAATTAATTACAAGGGGAAACGTCAATATGGCGATAAAAGTGTACGTGAGCCGATGGATAAATTGGATAATCGTAAAATGTACACCCAATTTTATCGCACTCAATTTACTTCAGAATTCCAACCTTTCCAATTATGGGGCACCGATCATTTAATTACCTTAAAAGCAAATTATAGTGAACGCCATTTTGAAAATAAAAATATTGATAAATATTTGGAGACAAGAGATGATGCCACACATCATCTTGGTGATGTCACCTATACGCAAAAATATACTATTCAACGTCCGGTAAAAAATAAAGCTTATGAATTAAGCCTACAGGATAATATTTTTATTAATGATACGTTCTCTTCAATTTTAGGGCTGAAATATAGCCACGAAATTATGGATATCCAACCTTACGAAAAAGATTATCCTTGTAGTAACAACTGTTTATGGGCGGAAGAAAAAGAGCCACCAAAAAATACAACTTTTGTGAATCTTGGCGGTAATTTAGGCTTAACGGCTCAGCTAAATGAAGATTGGTCTTTAGGTTATAACCTCGGGACTGGCTACCGCGTGCCAACCGCTTCAGAAATGATTTTTACTTATCGTAATCCCGCAGGAAACTGGTTAGCGAATCCTAATTTAAAACCTGAAAAAAGTTTAAACCACAACCTCTTTTTACAAGGCAATGGCAATTTAGGTTCTTTCAATCTTAATTTACATTACAGTCAATACCGAGACTTTTTATTCCAAAAAGAATCCTTTATGAGTTACCCAATTGAATTTGATAAAAACGGTCAACATTATATTTGTGGTGTAAATTTTGACTGTGGTAGCACGGGAGTTGCCTACACGATTGGCCAACAAATGGTTAATTTAGATTCAGCAAAAATTTATGGCTTTGAAGTGGAAGGGCGTTTACAACTCAGTGAAGTGTTGCCGCTACCAGAAGGCTTTTCAACCATGGGGGGATTAAGTTATACCAAAGGGAAATTATCCAATGGTGACAGCTTACTTTCCTTACAGCCGTTAAAATTAGTGCTAGGCCTGGATTATCAAGCACCGAATGATAAATTTGGTATTTTTACTCGTGCCACCTATAACCGCGGTAAAAAAGCCGGCGATGCTAAAGTAACCAATCATTATGTTTCATGGAAAGATCATTGCCAAGAATGGGAAGAAACTTTTGATCCTTGGTTCGGCCCTTCTAAAAAATGTGTTAAACCAGGAGATGGCAAAGAAGAGTCGATTTATAATTGGCTAAATCAATCTTATTGGACCTTCGATGTATTCGGATTTTATAAACCAATAAAGAGCCTCACATTACGCGCAGGTGTTTATAATCTCTTCAATAAGAAGTATCATACATGGGACAGCTTACGTGGAATTAATAAATATTCTACAACAAACGCTGTTGCAGATGATGGTCAAGGATTAGAACGTTTTTATGCCCCTGGAAGAAATTTCTCTGCCTCGCTAGAATATAAATTCTAATCTTCTTTAATCTTAGGATGAACCTTATTTTTATGGCAAAAATGAGGTTCATCTCTTTTGTTTAATTTATACAACGGAATAATCATTATGATGATCGACAAACGACTTATCAATACCGTTCCTCAAAGTAAAAAATGGATTTTTATTACCATATTATGGAACTGGTTAACGCTATTTAGCAGTATTGGTAGCGCCATTATTTTTAGCTATATCCTTCAACAAGCCTATGAACAACAATTGGATTTAAGTCGTACCATTCTTCTTAGCGGCATATTAATTGCTTTAATTTCAAGCCGCGTTTTTACTAGCAAAAAAGCCGTAAAATCTTCTTATTACGCCAGTGCTAAAGTAAAACATCATTTACGGGAATTGATTTACCAAAAGCTTGCGTCTATGCCTTTAAGCCAAGTTCAGCAACAATCTACATCTTCTATTATTCAAGTGGCTTCAGAAGGGGTAGAGCAGTTAGAAATTTATTTCGGCCGCTATTTGCCACAACTTTTTTATAGCTTATTAGCCCCTTTAACATTGTTCAGTATTTTAATTTTCTTTAATGCGCCAACGGCATTGATTCTTTTATTGTGTGTGCCATTAATTCCAATGTCGATTATTGCGGTAAATAAAATTGCCAAACGTTTATTAGCTAAATATTGGGCAATTTATACAGGCTTAGGCAGCAGTTTTTTAGATAATTTACAAGGCTTAATTACCTTAAAAATTTATCAAGATGATCAACATAAAGCCGAAGCTATGGACGAAGAAGCAGAGCATTTCCGCAAAATTACAATGAAAGTGCTGACAATGCAGCTTAATTCTGTTTCGATTATGGATTTATTAGCCTATGGTGGCGCAGCCGTAGGGATTATTACCGCTTTATATCAATTCCAAGCTGGCAATGTTTCTATTCTTGGGGTTATTTTGTTTATTTTATTATCCTCAGAATTTTTTATTCCATTGCGTTTATTGGGATCTTTTTTCCATATTGCTATGAATGGTAAGGCCGCCTCCGATAAAATTTTTGCCTTATTGGATACCCCCGTGCAGGAAAATGCCGGCACAGAAGCCTTTAATTTTACACAGAATATTGATATTCAAGTGAAAGATCTTTCCTTTTCCTATAATAATGACGACAAACTGGCTTTAAATAATCTCAACCTAAACATCCAGCCTAACCAGTTAACTGTTTTTGTTGGGAAAAGTGGTTGTGGTAAATCCACATTGGTTTCGTTACTTATGGGATTTTATACGGCACAAAAAGGCGAGGTACTGTATAAGGATCATTTATTACAAGATTTTTCACGTGAATCTTTTTATGATCATATTTCCCTCGTTAGTCATCGTAGCTATATTTTTAAAGGTAGCCTAAGAGAAAATATGTTAATGGCGAAAGCCAATGCTCGCGACGAAGAAATTTATAATGTGCTAGAAAAAGTTAACCTGGCCCAATTTGTACGCGAAAATGACGGCTTAAATATGCCATTATTAACCAATGCCTCTAATCTTTCCGGCGGACAAATTCAACGTTTAGCCTTGGCCCGCGCCTTATTACGAGATTCTGAAGTGTATATTTTTGATGAAGCAACCAGCAATATTGATGTTGAAAGTGAAAAAATTATTTTACAACTGATTCAAGAATTAAAACAAAGCAAAACCATCGTAATGATTTCTCATCGTTTAGCGAATGCCGTAGATGCAGATAAAATTTATGTGTTAAATCAAGGGCATTTAGCAGAACAGGGCACACACCAAGAACTTATGCAACAACAAGGACTATATAACGAGATGTTTAACCAACAACATTCTCTCGAACAAATTAGAAAGGGAGATCACAATGCGTAAAAATGGTTTTATGATTATGTGGGATTTACTTAAATTGGTGACGCCTTTAGCCCACATTATGACCTTCACCATTACAATGGGCGTATTAGGTTTTTTAGCGGCCATTTTTATTATGGTTTTAGGGGCGTTAGGGTTGGTAAATTTATTAGATTTACCGAGTTATTTTAGCTTCCAAAATATTATCTTTTTATTAATCGCCTTGGCAGTAGCCCGCGGTATTTTACGCTACCTCGAACAACTTTCCGGCCATTATATTGCCTTTAAATTATTGGCATTATTACGTGACAAAGTGTTTACCACTTTACGCAAATTAGCCTTTGTAAAATTAGAAGGCAAACAAGCGGGGCAATTACTTTCTTTGGTAACCAATGATATTGAATTATTAGAAGTATTTTATGCTCACACCATTGCCCCAGTGATGATTGCCTTACTTACCTCATTAATTTTATTAGGTTTATTTAGCACCATTTCTTGGTATTTCACCTTAATTGCCTTTTGTGCCTATTTAACCCTTGGTTGTTTACTTCCAATATATACCACCAAAATGGCCCGTGAAGATGGTCGAAAATATCGCAACCTCGTAGGGGAAATGAATGATTACTTCCTCGACAGCATTCGCGGAATGAAAGAAATCCAACTTTTTAATTTTGCTCAACAAAGAATGCAAGGCATTCAGCAACGTAGCGAAAAATTAGATGTGGCTTTCGCCCAATTAAAAGCACAAGAAGGCAAAATTCGCGCCTACACCGAAAGCATTATTTCAGGCTTTAATATTGTGATGTTATTGGCAGGATTCATTTTATTTCATTACGGCAAAATTAATTTCAGCGGTTACATTGCATCGGTGGTGTTATTAATGTCTAGCTATGGCCCAGTAATTGCCATTAGTAATTTATCCAACAACTTATTACAAACCTTGGCCAGTGGCGAACGGGTATTAGGTTTATTAAGTGAAAAACCACATTTACAGGATGTTACCGTGGGTACAGATCTTAAAGAGATCGAAAAGCTAACAGTGGATAATGTCAGCTTTGCTTATGATGATGAAATGATCCTCTCTCATATTGATCTCAAGATTAATAAAGGGGAAATCGTAGGCATTCACGGGCGTAGTGGTTGCGGTAAAAGCACCTTATTAAAACTGATTATGCGTTTTTATGATCCAAATTCCGGCAGCATTACCATTAATGGTATTAACCTCAAAAATATTAATACTCACAGCTTAAGAGACAACATTGCTTATATTACCCAGCAAACTTACGTCTTTAACGAAAGTATTTACCAAAATATCGTGATGGCTAAGCGTAATGCCACAAAAGAAGAGGTAGAAACTGCGGCGAAAAAAGCCAATATTCACGAGTTAATTATGAGCCTACCACAAGGCTACGACACCAAGGTGACGGAACTAGGTAACAGCTTATCTGACGGTGAAAAACAACGTATTGGCTTGGCCCGTGCCTTCTTACATAATGCGCCGATTATTTTATTAGATGAACCAACCAGTAATCTGGACAGTTTAAATGAAGCAATGATCTTACAATCACTGTTAAATGAAAAACAAAACAAATTGATTATTCTTGTGAGCCATCGTGCCTCCACAATGTCCATTTGCGATAAGATTATTGAGTTTAAAGATCAGCGTGTCTCTTAAAAACTTTCCCTCTTTTGCGAGGCATTTTTGCCTCGCTTTTTTTTAGAGCAAATATTATTTTCGCTCAAATAAATAGCATTCAAATAAAACGCCATTAAATTAGATAAAATCTAAAAGCCAATCATTTATTTAAGAAAATAACCATAAAACCTTCGCTTTTATTATGATTTTCTAGCATAGTAAACAAGTCGTTCAAGACAACTTATAAAAATAATCCGATTAAACACAACAAACAAAGAGGAAACATTATGCAAACACAACATCTTTCCCTCGAGACTTTTCTTCAAAAAGTAGAACAAAAAGACCGCTATCAACCAGAATTTTTACAAGCAGTAAAAGAAGTCTTTATGTCCATTTGGCCGTTTTTAGAAAAATATCCACAATATCGCCAACAAGGCTTATTAGAACGCTTAATTGAACCAGAAAGAGTGATCCAATTTCGCGTAGCCTGGCAAGATGATCAAGGGCAAGTGCAAGTTAACCGTGCTTTCCGAGTACAATTTAACAGTGCTATCGGCCCTTACAAAGGGGGAATGCGTTTCCATCCAACGGTCAACCTCTCTATTTTAAAATTCCTAGGCTTTGAACAAATTTTCAAAAATGCCTTAACCACCTTACCAATGGGGGGCGCCAAAGGGGGATCAGACTTTGATCCTAAAGGCAAATCAGATGCAGAAGTAATGCGTTTTTGCCAAGCCTTAATGAGCGAACTTTACCGCCATATTGGCGCCGACACCGACGTCCCCGCTGGTGACATTGGGGTTGGTGGCCGTGAAGTGGGCTACTTAGCGGGAATGATGAAAAAATTATCCAACCAATCAAGCTGTGTTTTTACCGGCCAAGGCTTAAGTTTTGGTGGTAGCCTGATTCGCCCAGAAGCCACCGGCTACGGCTTAGTTTATTTTGTACAATCAATGTTGGCCGAACATTCTCAATCTATTGCTGGCAAAAAAGTCATTGTTTCCGGTTCCGGCAATGTGGCCCAATATGCCATTGAAAAAGCCATGCAATTAGGGGCAAAAGTCGTGAGTTGCTCCGACAGTAACGGCTATGTATATGATGAACAAGGCTTTACTCCAGAAAAATTACAGGCCCTAATGGTCATTAAAAATGAACAACGAGGTCGCGTAGCCGATTATGCCCAACAATTTAACCTCCCTTATTTTGCCGGCGAAAAACCTTGGGCCATTGCGGCGGATATTGCCTTACCTTGTGCCACCCAAAATGAACTGGATTTAGCGGATGCACAAAAATTAATTGCAAATAAGGTTTTCTTAGTGGCGGAAGGTGCCAATATGCCAACCACCCTTGAGGCGACGCAAGCCTTCCTTGAGGCCAAGGTTTTATTTGCCCCAGGTAAAGCCGCCAATGCTGGTGGCGTGGCAGTTTCCGGCCTAGAAATGGCACAAAGTGCCCAACGTGAATATTGGACCCGCGAACAAGTCGATGAAAAACTACAACGCATAATGAAAGACATTCACAGCAATTGTAAAAAATACGGTAGCCAAGAAGGAACCCCAAATATTAATTATGTGATTGGTGCCAATATTGCCGGTTTTGTAAAGGTGGCCGATGCAATGCTTGCGCAAGGCGTATATTAAAAAATTGTAGGAATTTCAACCACTAATTAGAAAAAGCTAAGATTTACATCGTAAATTTTAGCTTTTTTTTAAAGAAAATATTATTTGGAGTAATTCCTAATAAAAAATATTGACAAATAAAAATATACAGGAATAATTAGCCCTCAAATATTGAATTTGCATACCCCTTTTGTGTTATAACTTTTTCCTATCGTTTTATGCAAAAGTTCATCCAACTTCCCTATTTTATTTTTACTTTCTACTTATAACTTAATAACAAAGGCCTTATTGTGAAAAATTCAACCCCTATTTTGTACTTTTTAAAAGATTGCGTGAAATACTCTTCAAAAATCACGTTTATTTCTTCTTTCTCTTTTATTCTTGCACCTGAAGTCTATGCAGGAATATCCAATACCCTCGACAATACAACGGGGGATATTTATTTCCATATCCATAAAGAGGGAGAAGAAGGCGGAAATGAAACAACCAATGCCGGCAGTATTTTAGAAAATGCCGGAGCCACAGGAAAAGGTTCCATTGCTGGAGGCATCGGAGCCCAAGCAAAAGGTGAAAAATCAATGGCCGTGGGGAATAATTCTTATGCTTTCGGAGAAAATTCTGTGGCAGTGGGCAATGGGGCGCAAGCTTTAGGCGATGATACCGTTGCCACAGGGCAAGCATCTCGTGCCTATGGTAAAAATGCCATTGTGATTGGTAATGATGCTGAAGCTCTTGGAAAGAATTCTATGGCAGCAGGTGAAAATGCCCGTGCTCACGGTGAAAGTTCTATTTCCATTGGACGTAATGCAATAGCACTTGGCGCGCCAGAAGATTACGTTGCTAATGGGGCGGGGAAATTTGTGAAAGTAAGAATTGAAAATGACCTTACCGATCATTTCGCCATTTATACAGATGAAATCAAAAACGAAGCATTAAAAAGCCAAGACTTTGTTTATATTAAAAAATCTGATGGCATTAATGCTTGGGTTGATAAAGCAGATTATGACAAATTAAGTTATACCGATAAATCTAAAAATGATTGGTATAGCCTTAAAAAATACAAAAAAATCGAAAGAGAAGGAAAGGGGTATTTTGTTGAATCCAATTATCAGCTTTTAACTGATCGCTATGATTTAAACGCCAAAAATATGATTGCGATTGGCGAAGGCGCCGTGGCAAGAAGAGAGGGCTCTGTGGCACTTGGCAACAAAGCCTCCGCTATTGGGCAAAAATCTTTAGCTCAAGGCTATATTGCCCAAGCCTCTGGCGAGCAAAGTATTGCCATTGGTAACAATGCCAAAGCGGGATTAGTCAATACGGCCCATGAATTTTTTGAAGATCAAAACACTGGTAATTATTATTTAATAAAAAAACCAGGCACCAATGGGGAATATTTAGACTATATTGCGCAAGGGGAAATCAAAGACGATTACGAAGTAAAAATAAAATATCGTGATCATTCAGGCAAGCTGAAAACCAAATGGGAAAAATACAGCAAGGCGAAAAGTCAACCATATAATATTCTGAATTATTCTAAACGAGATGGCGATTTAACCGTTGCAATTGGTGCCGATGCCTTTGCCATTGAACACGGGGCAATGGCGATTGGGCAAAAAGCTTTTGCGGGTTCCGCAGAGATTGATTATGTCAAAGATGATAATGGTAGCATCATTGAAATAAATGGCGAATATTCTGAAGTTTATGCGGCCAAATTTAAGCAAGATCGAGATGGCAATTGGGTTTTAGAGCGCGACAATAAAAATAACTTAGTCTTAAAAGATCCCACTCAAATTCAAAAAATTAAAGATAAAAAAGTCATTATTGAAGCAAGAGACAAAGACGGTAAAGTAACGTTGGCGAGTGCAGAAAAATATGCGAAAAATCAACGTTATAGTTCTTATGATGTAAAACGTACAGACGGTAAAAATGCTGTGGCTTTTGGTTTAATGTCGCACGCGACCAACCGTAATGCGATGGCTATGGGGAACTATTCTTCTGCCTTAGGAGAAAATGCCGTCGCCTTAGGGAAAGGCTCGGAAGCCTTAGGTTTCCGCAGTATGGCATTAGGCACTGATTCCTTAGCGGGAAATAAAAATGCCGAAAATATTGACCAACGTTTTGAAGCCAATGAAACTGGAATTTATGTTCGCGAAGTCAGCAAATATGGGCAAGTCAGCTACACAAGATTAAACACCCAAGAAGAACGAGAAGCCCATAAAAATGATAAAAAATATTCTCACAAAGGGGATAGCACTATTGCAATGGGATATAAAGCGGAAGCTACAAACTATGCCTCTTTAGCTTTTGGTCATCGCTCCCATTCTTCCGGATTAAAATCTATGGCCCTTGGGAATAAAACTGATTCCAGTGGCATTGAATCCGGTGCCTTCGGCTATGGCGCCAAAGCCAAAGGCGATTATTCTTACGCCATTGGTACCGAAGCTTTCGCCGGCTGGGATGGCAAAGCAGAAGATCTTTACCTCAAAAGTTCTTCCGGTATTTACATTAATAAAAATGAAAAACAAACAGGGCAAAAAGCCGACTATATTTTTGTCGGTGATGAAATTCCGCAACAATATAAAGGCTACACCCGTTATTCTCGCCGCGGTGATATGTCTTTAGCCATGGGCTATAAAGCCCGTGCCAATTCCTTTGGATCTCTCGCCTTAGGCTATTCCTCTGATGCGACCGGCAAAAAAGGCCTCGCTATCGGTAACCGAACCGAAGCCAGTGGGCAAGAATCTACCGCGGTCGGCTATGATTCTCACGCCAATGGCTATCAATCTATTGCCAATGGCTTTAAAGCCCGTGCCACCGGTGAAAAGTCTATGGTTTTTGGGAATGATGCCTTAGCCGGTTACTTGGTTAACGATTATACCCGCGATGATAAAGGGGATTATGTTAGCTACAAAGGCAAATACATTAAAGTAGAAGGGAATAAATTTAACTATCACGGCCAAGAACTGGATATTACAGATTTAGAAGGCGTGTATCGTTACCGTAAAGTCGCCATTAAACAAAGCCCAAAAAACTATTTCAATGAAAATGAAATTGGGGATTTTGTTTACCTTGGCAATAAAACTGGCGCTGAAGCCCGCACGGATTCTGCCAACTATGCGCAATTAGAAGATAGTTATCAAGATGCCAATGGAAAACTTGTAAAATACGACGGCGAAGCCAAATATATGCAAGTAGAAATTGAAGGCAAAGACGGTAAAAAAGCCTATAAATACATTAAAAATAATGTGGATGGTGAATTTGTCTTAGTAGGCTCAGAATACAAACATTTGATTAAAAGTTATCGCAATGCCAAGGATGAACTGGTTGATTTACAACCAGGGCAAGCCAGATATTTTGCCAAATCCGATTACAATCTCGCCATTGGTTATAATTCTAAAGCCGCCAACCGCGCCGCTTCTGCCTTTGGTTATAATGCTCACGCCCTTGGCGACCATTCTGCGGCCCTTGGGAATATGGCGGTTTCAACGGGTGAGCAATCTATTGCAGTGGGGAATGGTGCCTTTTCTGCCGGGGAATATTCGGTAGTATTGGGGAATAAATCCTTCGCCGGTTTTGATTCAGTGGAATGGATCCGCGACGACCAAGGGGAATTTGTTGAAGTTAAAAATGCATATTACAAATTAAGCGAAAAACAAGGACAGTTAATTTACACCGATAAAAACGGGCAAGAACATTATTTTAAAGGTGCTGCTGCAGGGCAATATCGTTATCAGGCAGTAGATGTTAACCATTTAGTGAAAAACTTCAGTGAAAATGCCGAGGGAATGTTTGGGCGTTTAGATGAACAGGGTGGCCATAATCCAAATGATGAAGGGCAATTTGTAGCCTTAATTAAAGAAGATGGCAAACTTTATTATAAAGATGTCAATAAAGAAAAAGTAGAATATCAAGGCAAACGCTATCAAGGTAACCAAGTGGGCGGTTACACCATTGCACTGGGGTATAATTCTGCGGCGGTATCGAAAGGCTCTACAGCGATTGGTTATAATGCTCACGCCATTGGTGACCATTCTACCGCCTTTGGTAATAAAGCGATTTCTACGGGGGTCCATTCTCTTGCCTTTGGTACTAAAACCTTGGCACAAGGAAATTCTTCCTCTGCAATGGGTAATTATTCAGAAGCCTATGGGGATAAATCATTAGCTTTAGGCGATAGTGCTTATGCGGGTGGATTCAAAGAAGATGCCAATGGAAAATATGCCTTAAATGAAGGTGTTTTTGAAGAATATGATCCTGCCAAACATACCTCTAAAAAATATTCACGTGTTACAGAAGGTGGCGAAAATACCATTGCTATCGGTAACCGTGCGGAAGCCTATAATGAAAATGCCATTGCTTTTGGTACCGGTGCCAAAGCGGAAGGGAAAGCCTCTTTTGCTAGCGGTAACTATTCCTTTGCCGGCTTTTCTGAAGTGGATTATTACATCGGCGATGATGGACAAGGCGGTTACGGCATCGTGGATGGCAATTATTATTTAATTGATAAAGACGGCAAAATTAACGGCCAACATTATACGGGCAATAGATTTGTACGCATCGAAACAGAAAAAACCTCCGGTAACCATACATTAGCCCTAGGGACTTATGCGGTCGCCTCTAATAATTCTGCCATTGCCATTGGTGATAAAGCCTTGGCCATGGGTGAACATTCCACGGCCATTGGTGACAAAGCCTTTGCGGGAATAAAATCGGCTTATGAAAAAGATGCCAACGGAGACTATGTCAATTACAACAAAAAATACGTCAAAGTCGAAGCACTACAGGCTGATTTATTAAACCAAGGTTACGACCAAAACACGGTAGATGGCGTAATAGGTAAATTAAGCAAATACACTAAAAAATCAGGTGCAGATACGCTTGCTATTGGATACCAAGCCAACGCAACAGATGAAGGCGCAACGGCGATTGGGATTGGCAGTCGTGCTGGTGGGAAATTGTCGATGGCCATTGGTAAAAATTCGGTAGTCGATGGAACAAATGCCACAGGTATTGGTAACAATTCTTTTGCCAATGGTAGAAATGCCTCTGCCTACGGGGTAAATGCTGTAGCCATTGGTGGAGATGCACTCGCTGTGGGTACGATGTCCCGTGTGGATGGCGAAAATGGTATCGCTATTGGTAACCGTGCCAATGTGAAAAAAGACAACTCCATTGCTATGGGTAAGCAGTCAAATGCGTTAGGAGAAAGAAGTATTGCCATCGGGAATGAATCTCTTGCAGGAGATCAATACAAAAAATCTCTGATAGAAGGAGAATATGTCATTATGCCAGACGGAGCATACAAGCATATCTCTGAAATAAAAGATAGTGACTATGTTCGATACAATGGAAATGATAAAACCTTTGGAGAGGTAAAAGATAGTGTGGATAAATATGTGAAAACAGCTGCTCCAGATTCTATTTCTCTAGGATACAAAGCTACGGCCTTGAACAAAGGAGCTATGGCTCTAGGAAATAATGCTCAAGCTAAGGGAAAAGACTCTATTGCTATAGGACTGACTGCAAAAGCCTTAGAAGCGAATACCATCGCCTTTGGAGAAGATGCAGAGGCCTCTATGTCAGAAGCCTTCGCCCTAGGAAATAGTGCAAAAGCCCTACAAAAAAATACCATTGCCTTGGGATTTGAAGCAGAGGCTACGAAGGAATCTTCTTTAGCCCTAGGAAACAAGGCAAAAGCTCTTGGACAAAAGGGAATTTCTCTAGGAAACGAAGCAAAGATTTATACAGAGTCTTCTGTTGCTATTGGAGATAAATCTAGAGCAGGAATGGAAAATAAAAGTACTCTATCTAGTGAAGATAGTGAAAAATTCTCAAAAGCGAATAGAAACAGTACTGCCATTGGTAGTTTAGCAGATGCAAAGGGTGGATATGCTACCGCTATTGGTTCTAGAACAAGAGCCTTCGGTTCTTACTCAACAGCCATTGGGGAAGCTTCTTACACAGATGAGAATGCAAAAAGATCCATTGCCCTTGGAGCCAGAGCAACCGTTGGGGAAGACTATTTTGAAACACCAATGATAGGAGATACTAGATACGAAGATAGAGATCATCCATTTGACAGATACAAGGATGATGCAAATAAGAAATATGGAGAAAAAGATATCTATGCTTCCATTGCTATAGGTAGATATGCCCATGTTACAAAATCAGATGCAGTAGCCATTGGGCAAAGTGCTGAGGTAACAGGAGAGAACTCTATGGCCTTTGGACGTATGGCAGAGGTTCACGACAAAGAGGACGCAGTTGCTCTTGGTAGCTATTCAGCAGTTAATAGAGATAAATATGTTGCTGGATATAATCCAAGTGGCAAAGAATCAAACCTTATAAAAGAATATAACGATATAAAAAGATATAATGAATTATCATCGAAAGAAAATAAAACTTCAGCTGAAGAAAAAGAATTACATTCTTTAATAGATAAAGATTATATTTGGAATGATCTAAAAACTAATGAAGCAAAATTAAAAGATTTAGTTAAAAATGGAGATGCCTTTGTGTCTACTTCAGGAACAGTTTCTGTAGGGGACAAGGAAAAAGGAATCTTAAGACAGATTACAAATCTTGCAGCAGGTTCAGAAGATACAGATGCAGTTAACGTAGCTCAACTTAAAAATCTTGGAAAAATTGTTGATAAGAACAAGATTTTTCAAGATAAATGGAATAAAAACCAAGAAGCTACTAATGCTGATTTAGGTAAACAAATTGCAACGAATAAAAATGCTCAAGCTAAAATCAATGATAAACAAGCGGACACTAACCATGAATTAGGCGATGCGATTGTATCGAACGCGAAAGTGATTGATAGCAACAAGGCTGAGCAAGCTAAAATCAATGATAAACAAGCGGACACTAACCATGAATTAGGCG